>JGI25914J50564_10000242_pt1 | contig 17611 bp, 16 predicted proteins | sample LauGreSuBDMM15SN_2_FD_50564 | JGI IMG/M metagenome (IMG submission 50564) | reverse complement strand
CAAGATCTTTGTTGGCTTGGTAGCTCAGTTGGTACGAGCGAACGACTGAAAATCGTTAGGTCGCCGGTTCGATCCCGGCCCAAGCCACTGTAGAAATTAACTTGGAAGTTTTCCTTCAGCTAATCGCTCCGCAAGTGTTGGTGCTTGGGCATCTTTTGGAGAAACTACTACTCCCACACCGCCAATTGAATTTAAATGCCAATCAATGTTTATCTCCGGATCGTTTGGCTGAATCTCGAATTCAAATTCTGGCAAATAAGGCGAACTAAGTAAATATGAGATAGTTGTATTGTCTTCTAAGGCGAGAAAGCCGTGACCAAGCCCAGCACCAATCAATATTGCGCGTCCTTCATTGCCCTTGAAGTCAACTGATACATATTTTTTATAGGTTGGTGAATTAGGCCGAATATCGACAACTACATCGAGTATCGAACCGCTAACACAAGTAACCCACTTGGCCTGCCCTTGCGGCGCGAGGCTGTAATGAATTCCTCGAATTACTCCACGCTGACTTTGAGAAATATTCGCCTGCTGAATATAAAAATCGATCCCTGTTGCCGCCTTAACATCTGCACTCTTAAACCACTCACGAAAGAAACCTCGATCATCGCTCCAAACAGGAGACTCTGCTAGCCAAACTCCTTCGATACCAAGTGGCGTTAATTCCATGTTCTTATCCTTCCGCCTTCACTGCAGAAATGATTGAAGGCCTGGCTTCTTCAAGCGCGATTCGCCAATCTCTCATCGGTTTAACACTTGTTTTCGACCATGCTTCATGACTCAAGACAGAATATGAAGGTCTTTTTGCAGGTCTTGGGTACTCACCTGAAGAGACTGGGACCACGCGACCTACATCTGCTCCCACTAATCTAAATATCTCCTGGGCAAACTCGAACCATGTTGCTTCACCAGAATTAGTCCCGTGATAAATCCCTGCGGATGAACTAGATAAACCCAAGTCAACAAGTTGCTTTGCAAGATCTACTGCAGAGGTTGGTTGTCCCATTTGGTCATTCACAACCCGAACTTCACCGTCATCTTTGAGCGCTAGCCGGGTCATCGTCTTGGCAAAATTCCTTCCCCACGGGCTATATAACCAGGCAGTCCTAACAATTGATGAATTCTCTGGGTAAGTTGCAAGTACTCGATTTTCACCCTCGGCTTTCGTGCGCCCATATGCAGATTGAGGATCACTCTTGTCATACACCTGCCATGGATCTTTACCCTCACCCGAAAAAACATAATCTGTGGAAACATGAATTAGCTTTGCTCCACAATGCTTCGCTGCCATAGCAAGATTTTCCGCTCCGTCACTATTCACCCTAGAAGCCTGGGGCTCATTGCTTTCGGCTACATCAACATCTGTCCATGCAGCACAATTAACGATGACTTTTGGTGACAATTGTGAAATAACGTCAAGAACTATCGGACCTTTTGAGATATCTAGATCTTGCGATCCCCAAGCGTGGAATAAAATTCCTCGCTCTCGAAGCTCTACGGAAACGGCAATACCTAATTGGCCAGTTCCGCCTGTAATCAACCAAGTCATTTGATGATTAGCGATTCTTAAGTGGCTTCCACCACGCTTCATTGTCTCGATACCACTGAATGGTTTCTTTAAGGCCATCCTCAAATTTAATCTTAGGTTCATAACCTAATTCTCGATTGATCTTTGTCCAGTCAACGCTGTATCGAAGGTCGTGACCTTTTCTATCCTCCACATACTCAATAGAAGATTCGTCTGCATCCATAGCTTCAAGAATTAAGCTCGTAATTTCATTGTTTGATAATTCGCGACCGCCACCAATGTTGTAAGCCTCGCCAGAACGACCATTCATTAGTACAGAATAAATCCCTCGGCAGTGATCATCTACATGTAGCCAATCTCGAACATTCTCTCCGGTCCCATATATGGGAACTTTCTTACCTTCAATTAAATTGGTAATGAAAAGTGGAATCAACTTCTCTGGAAAATGGTGAGTTCCATAATTGTTGCTGCAACGTGTAATAACAACATCCGTGCCGTGAGTTCTATTATATGAACGCGCTAACAGTTCACCGCTTGCTTTACTCGCAGAGTATGGCGAGTTTGGTTGAAGCGGCCATTCTTCACTCCAAGAGCCTGATTCAATCGAACCATAGACTTCATCAGTTGAAACCTGCAAAAATCGAATTTCTCTTCTTGAAGCTTTTATGGCATCCAACAAAACTTGAACACCTACAATATTAGTCTGGACAAAATCTGCCGCCCCCGTGATGGATCGATCCACGTGAGACTCGGCGGCAAAGTTCACAACGGCATCGACCTCAGAAATCTGTTCAGTCACCTGAATTGAATCGCAGATATCGCCTTGAATGAACCGGTAGTTGGGGTAATCGATTGCCGCACTCAAGTTTTCTTTAACCCCGGCATATGTAAGCTTGTCCAAGACCTTGACGCCATGGATTCCCTGAAGATCCCCCTTTGCGATCATGCGCACGAAGTTAGAACCAATAAATCCAGCCGCGCCCGTAACCAATAACTTCATATGACCACTCCTAACGACTACTGAATGCAAGCCTACCCTTTAGACTAATGGCATGAAAGGAATCGTTCTTGCGGGTGGAACAGGGTCAAGGCTTTGGCCCTTAACTATAAGTGTTAGCAAGCAATTGCTTCCAATCTATGACAAGCCAATGATTTACTATCCTATTTCAACCTTAATGTCTTGTGGAATTAGGGAAATTCTCCTAATCACAACGTCGACCGATCAGAATAATTTCAAAAATCTATTGGGAGACGGGAGCCAATTTGGTATCAAGCTCAATTATGCAATTCAAAATGAGCCAAATGGATTGGCCGAATCTTTTATTATCGGTGAAGAATTTATTGAGGAGAATGACGTCGCTCTCATTTTAGGAGATAACCTGTTCTCGGGGGTTGATTTCGGAACTTCATTGCAGGTCTTTAATGGGAAAAAGGGGGCCCACATTTTTACATACGTAGTCTCTAATCCGACACAGTATGGCGTTGTAGAAGTTAACGAGAATGGCGAACCCTTATCTATTGAAGAAAAGCCACACCAACCAAAATCAAACCAAGCAATAACGGGAATCTATTTCTTTGATAACAAGGTTGTTGAATATGCAAAGAGTGTCATCCCGAGTCCAAGAGGCGAATTGGAGATAGTAGACGTTCTCCAAACATACTTAAATCAAGGTCGTTTGAACGTCACTAATTTAGAATCCGGTGCAGCATGGTTAGATACTGGAACGCCACAGAGTTTGCATGATGCTTCAAGCTATGTGAGGGTCATGGCTGAGCGAACTGGCATCTCTATTGGAAGCTTGCATCACATGGCAATCAAAAATAATTGGATTCTAGAAGAGTTAATTGAAAATGAAAATAGAAGTTCGAAAGAGCAGCGAATATAAAGCAAAATGGGCCTAAAAATAATTTTAGATGTCAGGTTTAAGCCTTGGCTTAACGCTCCTGAAAACAAATATGAGTCTATAGTGGCAATAATTTTTAGAATTTTCTCCAAGAGAAAGATCCAGTTACAGTTTACTCAGGAAAGCCAAGCAAGTGTTCCTTCCCTGTACTTTGGACTTAGATATAAATTCTTAAGCAGCTTGGCGGGCGCTCTAACGGCAGGAGTAGTTTTTTTTAAGCGATCAATTTCAGGTACGAAATACGGTTTCTTCTTAGTTTTTTTGCCAGTAAATTCAGCGGGACTCTACTATCTTCTTTTTATTCAGTTCTCCTCAAATTTCGATTACGGTCTTCAGTTGCATGAGCAATTATTCCTTGTCGCAAATTGGACATTATTAGAGATAGTTACATTGAAGGTGGCATTATCTTTAAAATATGAAAAGGGTCTAATTCAGTCGGGACGGCTCCGGCCAATAGAAGTCGAAGTGGGCGCTGGGTTATTTGGATTATTCCTTTCTCTACCACTAGTAGTTTTCAGCCTAATAATTGCAATTGGCAAAGTTACTTCTTTAGGAATATTTTTGTTAATTGAGTTACTTGTTTTAGTTATTCTTAATTTCTGTTTCGGAGTACTTTTCGGTGTAGTGCTAAGCAGAATAACAAATAAGCGTGATTTAAAATTTCTTATTCCAATATTTTTTAAAATACTATTTTTGTTTTCTCCGATGTTTAGTCGAATAACCGATTCACCAGGCATTTTTACTTATTTTTCCGAAGTTTTCATATTTAATTTACCTTTTAGATTAGTTTCTGTCGGATACAGCACAAGCTACCTAACCAATTACTTTCTATTGTTAACCTATTTTATTCAAGTAGTCTTAATGATTTTTATTTTTACGGTGGGAAAAAAGAGAGTACATTTAGTAACTCCTAATTTAAGCGCAGTCTGGTTTGATAGGTAGAGGATAGATGAGTGTTGTTTGCTCAATTCCAATTGTACGAATAAATGCGGATTTTAGACTTGCGATTAAGTCTCTCTTCGCATTAGAGCACAGCGATGTCTGCTATCTCCTTTATTTCGACCATCTTCGTATAGAAAGTGAAAAAGATATACTTGAATGGAAAATTTTTGAAAATTTCTTGTTTTCATCCCAAAGATGGGCTGCTAATCAAGTTATATTAGTTTGCAGCACAAAGAAGAATGGTCTTATAGGTAGCTGGAATGAATCAGCACGACTTGGATGGAGCGTTTGGCAAGATCCCAAATATTTTTTTTGGGGTAGCGATCATGATGTTTGGAGCCCAAACTTTCTTGACTTTCCATTGCAGGTGTTTAGTGAGTTTTCTTCTGCACGCCTGGCTGTCCCACAATGTGGTGATTTGCAGGAGGGTAAAATCAAAAGAATTGAACCTTCAAACACACAATTTGGATCCGCGCGTTTTCACGGTCCATTTTCTCCAGGCTATTCAATATACGGAGTCTTCAACATTGGAGGTTACCCTCAGCTTCCGAACAGCTTTCTACCCGACAGGCTTTTTCTGAGTAAATTCTCCCTTAGAAATAGTATCATCGGCCAAAATTCACTCCAAATTATGTATCTCAGGAGGCGAGTAATTGGTGAAGAATTCTCGGTTCAACGCCAATCGAGGAACCTATGGGGAGGAAAGACACCTTTTCCACACAATCTAAGGTTTCCTTGGTGGTGCTCTCATATTCTTTCCCTTAGTTTCACTTTTCTTCAGGAATTTTTCAAGAATCTTGATAAAAAACTTTTTCTTTGGTATTTGNGTNTGGTCTCTGACCGATTAAAAAGATCAAAGATTTTGGGTTTCTTATTTCGGTTTTAACTTCAATAGGAGAGCTGTTGAACTATGATCGAGTCATGAGGATAGTAATCTCCCAATGAATATTCTAGTTGGAATTCGTAGACTTGATCACATTCAATATTTTAGTTCAGTCTTGAACAACCTTATTTCCAATTCATCTAAAGTTTACTTTGCAATAGATCCCGATTTTCTATTGAATTGTTCGGTGCCAGAAACTAAATCATACTTAAGTCAAAATTTCGGCTGGGATGTTGATGAACTTTTCACTTTGTCAGAGAATACCAAATCGAGCATAAAGTCAAAAAGGCTCCTTGGTTGCCTCGTCTACCTCAATGATTCGAATCTTGAATGGGATTATTTGGTTCGTCACGCTAAACGTTCTAGAATTAGAACTTCAAGTTTTTTGCTCCTTTTCACACTTAAACTACTTCCAAGCAAGATTCGTGTCTTTTTCTCATCCCGACTAACACGTAAATTAAGAAGGGATCTAAGTCCATCCAACCTGATTAATGGATGGTTAGAAGAGTTAAATCTTGATTTGATATTTATTAGCCCTGGGAATATGTATGAATCAAAGGAAGACAATCTAGTTGTGGATGGAAGGTATTTAAAGGTTCCAACCGTTGTTCAAACTCTGTCTTGGGACAACTTGAATAGCAAAGGGACTGTGATGGCCATTCCTGATTTGTATTTAGCCTGGAATGAAATGCACGCCACATTGCTCCAAACGAGGCACTTAGTCCCGTTTGAAAATATAGGAATGCCGGGATCATTGTTTCTTGAAAAATATTCAGAACCAGTTAGAAGTTTTAGTAGAGAGGAACTTTGCGAAGCGCTTGGAATTCCCTCTGATAAAAAGCTAATCATTTATATGGGATCCTCCTTGAATGTGTGCTTGAATGAAAGCCTTTTCCTGAAAGCTTTACTTGAACGGTTTCCCAATTTTGCAAGCGACCATTTCTTGTTAATAAGACCACACCCTGCAAACACCAAAGTTTGGTTGAATTGGTCCTTGGCGGGCACATATGTTTGGCCAAAATTCCAATCTTTGGACTCAAGAGCAACTAACGAAACTTTTTGCATCTTGAACTCTTCTATTGGAACTATCGGAATAAACACTTCTGGGTTCTTGGACTCCCTAGCATGCGGTGTTCCAATAGTTGCTATTGCGAATCCTGATGCAATATTCCAGGAACAGACAGGCCATTTTTCACGATTGGTTTCTGATGGGTTACAAATTACAAAATCACTACAAGACGCAATAAAGCTGCTTGAAAGCAAAAGATACAGAGAAGGCTTACTCTCAACACTTGAAATCACGTTACCCAACAGAAGCTTGGCGACTGTGAAAACGTTAGAACTCATAGAGAATTTACAATACCGATCAAAGAAAGAATCTATATAAAATGAAGGAACTTTACGGTTGGGGTAATTATTTAAAAGTAAAAGAACACCTAGTTGATTTGAATTTGCTTAGTGCTGATCGAAGTAAATATTGGGAAGAGGAAAGTTCATCAATTGAATACATGGTCGAAGCAACGCCAGCAATTATTTCGAAACTGCGTGATCATTGCCATTGGTTGACTGGGGTTCGTAGTTACGACTATAAGTCCCATCATTTACATAAATCAAACGCGCTCTTACCAAAATATTTTGCTCTCCGCGAACTTGATTCTTCACTTCCTTTTTACGGTGATGTGGGAGTACTAGGAGATTTTGGTTTTGAAATTGAAGGAAATATAGTAAACATTGACACTCTTAAATTTTTTGAATCAATAGTGGCGCTACACCTGTCAAGTCAACTTCGTAGAGTACAAAAAATGTCAAGGCCAGTCATTGTTGAAATTGGGGCAGGCTGGGGTGGTTTTTTGGCGATGTTGAAGCAATATGTTCCAAATGCCCAAATGGTAATTGTTGACTTACCGCACACAATGATTTTTTCTGCCACATATCTCCCGACGGCATTTCCGGATTGCTCCGTAGGCTTTTTTGGAAGCGCGGAATTCACTGGTCAAGAAGATTTCATTTTTATGACCTCGGAGCAGTTCCCAGATTGGAAGCCACAAAAAATCGACCTCGGCATCAACATGGTTTCCTTTCAGGAAATGACTTGTATGCAGGTGGAAGCATATGGAGAAGGATTACTGAACAAGAATTGTTCGGTTCTTTATAGCCATAACCGCGAAAAATCCGCGCATAATGACGAGTTGGTTTCAGTAGATGAAAGCCTTTCAGCGTGGCCTTACTCCATGGTTGTTGATCTCTTGGATGTTGACTATACAAATTTAAATATCCCACTGTCGTTTGAAAAAGTACAAGCAAACCTTATGAGTTCAGGTGGTAGATTGAAATTGTTATTCTTTCTTGGCCACGTTATAGAAAAGTTCCCAAGAAGATTAAGAAAGAAAATCAATTCTTATATCGCAGTTGGTTTCAGCGAGAAAGTAAAAAATGAATTATTTCGTCCACAAAAAGGATTAAAGGTGGTTCCATTTTCTAGAAAGGGATACACACATAAGTTTTATTTTAGCGATTTGGATTTAGAGTATCTAAAAAGCATAAATTAACCTTGATTTTGATTACTTGACATTGCTTAACTTAAAGCATCCAGGACTAAGATGTTTATGTTTCAAATTATAAGTTGAGTTCAACAATTGCTTTACGAGCAAATTCAATGTCTTCCGGGTAATTGATGTCGAATCCTTCAATGTTGGGCATTTCGAAACCCATCACTTTTCGCCCTGAGATCGAATGACTTTCTCTCACTGCCTTGACCCGTGCAATTTCGAGGCTGGCATCTTGGATCCAAAGCTTCTCTAAAACCTGAAATGGTGAACTATGTACCGGGGTTTTTGTGTTAATGATCATCGAATCATCAAATGGGGTGATCAATTGCCCTGGCACGCCTCGCCACATCTTTGATGGGTGCTCCTTTATTGGTCTAATCGCACGGATCGAATCAATTGTTGGATTCTTTTTAAGGAGCTCAAAAGCTTCAACAATGCTGGAAGAACTTCTAAAAGGGTTTGTGGGACGTAAAATAGCGATGTAATCCTCACCTCTCAGGTTCAACCAATCATTAATTGCGAGTAAAACCCATGAAATATCTGGGCTATCGGAACTGGAAATCTCCTGTGGACGTAGACTGGGCACTTCAGCCCCATATTGCAAGGCAATCTTGGCAATTTGAGGGCAATCAGTAGAAACGATTATCCGTTCAAATATAGAACTTTTTTGGGCGGCCAAAATACTGTAGGCAATTAGAGGATGCCCATTCAAGTCTATGATGTTCTTGCCTGGCAGCCTTTGACTCCCTTTGCGTGCAGGAATTAAGGCAGTGTTAGTCGACATAGTTTGTCACGCTGATCAGCCTCTCAAATGAATACTCTGACAAGCAATTAACTCCAACCTCTTTTGTTCCATTTCCCGAATAACCCTGTCCACCAAAAGGAAACTGAAATTCAGCACCATGCGTCGGACCATTCACGTTAACAACACCAGACTTAATATTGTTTGAGAAGAAAGATGCCTCGTAAAAGTCGCTCGTCCATATTGCTGCAGTCAGACCATAGGGTGTCGAATTGGCTTTCGCTAGAGCCTGTTGGTTGGTTTCAAAATTTTCTGCAAACAGAATGGGCGAGAAAACCTCTTCAACAGTATCTTCGGAGTTCTTTGGATTTCTAAGTACGATTGCAGGGTTCACATAACAACCTTCCGAGCTCTTTTCATAATCAAATTCTAAAACGATGGAGCCGGATGTTCTTGCCTTCTTTAATAGATCCTCATGTTTATTCTTTGCATTAATGTCTACTAAGCACCCAGAAAAAGTTTCTCTCCGGTTTACATCTAACATGGCGGTTATTTTTTCCTCTAAAAGTGTCATCATCTCTTCTGAAATAGAGTCGTGAACAATTAATCGGCTCGCAGATGCACATCTTTGACCTGAATTACTAATGGCGGATTCTGCAATTATGGTTGCGGCTTTTTTGATATCAGCCGATTCACAAACAATGATGGGATTAGACCCGCCCATCTCCAAAATCAATTTAGGTGAGTAACTACTAGTTGCAGACTTTATTTTCATTCCGGTATCAAAGGATCCCGTAAAGCTGATTAAGTCCGGCTTCTTGGAAATTAGTGATTGAGCCGTACTTGCCCCTCCATGGAGAAGATTAACCATAAATTCAGGAGCGCCGACAGAATTAAAACACTCTACAAACCTTTGAGCACTTTCAGACGTAAATTCAGAAGGTTTGAGAATTGAGGCATTCAAAGATAGGAATGAGGGTGCTAGTTTCCAAGCATAATTTGGTAACGGCGTGTTATGAGATGTGATTAAGGCTGCTATTCCAATTGGAAATCTTCGGGTGTACACATTTTTATCTGGGTTGGCGCTAGGTATTACTCGCCCAGCCTCAAATTGAACTAATCCGGACAGCGCAATCATGAAGTTCGCAGCTGTTTCAAATTCCCCTTCAATTAGCTTCTCTGTCTTTCCAGTTTCAAGAAAAACGCAATGATTTATCTCATCTCTATTCCGCTGTAATTCCCCGCATACACTGAGCAGAATTTGACTTGCTTTGATTACACCTAAATCTTGGAATTTCCTTAAATTATTTTTGATGTTATTAATTAGCTCATCAACTTCTGAGTCTCCGCTTATTGGAGTTTTGAATATCAAAGAGTTATCAACAGGTGAGAAGCGATCCAAGAAACGTGCTGGAGTTGAGGTCCCAATATTACGTAAAATAGAATTTGGATCGGTACTCACCACAATTGATACCCACCGTCGACATTTATGTTCTGTCCCGTGATGTATGTGTTTTCTGGATCGAGAAGGTAACGTAAACTAGATTTTAGTTCGTGCGCTTCAGCTAATCTTGAAATTGGGGTTCTGTCAGAAAATTTTTTAATAAATTCCAAATCTTGATTTCCTCTTACGCCACCTGGGCTCAACATATTCAATCGAATTCCGTGTGGTGCTAATGTTGCAGCATATTGTTCAATAACTGACTTCAGCGCTGCTTTCGAAGCACCGTATGCAGGGTGTTTCAAGGAACCGCTGCCATTCTGGAAATGTGAATAGAGTTTAAAATTTGGACTAGCGGAGGCATACATCGAACCTATCACGATAACATTTTTCAACTTATCCGGATTTCTTAAGAAAACATTCATGATTCTGATAAAGCCGAAAAGGTTAACCTGAAATACCCTTTCCCAGGAGTCACTGTCAAAATCTTGGATCTTTTGCTTTCCTAGCCCCGGAGGTGAGTCAATACCAGAATTGAATAAGATGGCTGAAGGTCTATACTTTGAGAATATCTCCATAAGCTCCGACTGATCAAAATTTGTTAAATCCAGTTCAAAATACTCAAGAAGAAGATTATTTTGTGAATCATCCGGTCCACCCAGGCCTAGTCCAATTACATTCCAGCCTGATTCAATTGCGGTCTCAACCCATGTTGGTCCAAGATTTCCGGTAGGCCCAAAAATGAATAGGTTTGGATTTTCCGTAGGCATTCTAAAAATCTTCAGGTTCTAGCTTTGATTCTGCGACTACGTTTTTCCTCAATGCCTTTCCTACAAACTCACTAACTTTGTACGGTGGAGTCCCATCGCCGGGGCTCCTAAAGTCCACATGCTCGGGGGCTAATACTTCACCTGCAGCCATGGTGCTCTTGTAAAAAATAGACTTTCCCATCTTCTTCAGTGGTGCAATTTCTGATGGATATGTGTCTTTAATTCCATCTCCGAGGGCCAGCCGTGCTCTATCGATATCCCTGACAAGTTTCTGCATTCCTTGCGGTTCAAGACTAAATGCGTGATCCGTACCCTTCATAGCACGATTAAGTGTGAAGTGTTTTTCAATCACGCGCGCGCCTAAAATATAAGCTACCAATCCCATCGCAATTCCACTGTCATGGCCTGAATATCCGATAGTTACTTCTGGAAAACGGGAACGGAAAGTTTCAATTACCTTCAAATTCAATTCCGAATACTCTGGGGGATAGCCAGCAGTACATTGCAGGAGTGCCAAATTTTTATTGTGCTTTAAGACGGCATTCACCGCCCTATCGATGTCTTCAATCGAGCCACCACCGGTAGATAAGATAATTGGCTTACCTATTTTGGCAACGTATTCAATCAATGGAATAGTTTTTAGATCTCCGCTTGCTATCTTGTAAACTGGCATATCAAGCTGTGCAAGAAAGTCAGCGCTTTGAAAGTCAAAGGCGGTGGCGAAAAAGTCAATTTTGCATCTCTTTGCTTCCTCAATGCAAGCTTTATATTCTTCAATACCAAACTCGAGAGCTTCTCTATGTTTTCCGTAAGTGTCACCAAAAGAGTTTTCGCTTGTGTAAGGTGCATTGTACGCTTCGGAGGTAAAAAGAGTTTTATTCGATCGCTTTTGGAATTTAACCGCAGATGCACCAGCATGTGAGGCTGCACGGATTAGCTTCAAAGCTGTTTCGAGGCTTCCCTGGTGATTATGACCAACTTCGGCAATTAAATATGCAGATGTTTCGTCACTAAAGTTCTTTGAGTTCACCGTAAATTGGCGCATGTTAACCCTTTCCCCTATGCCCAGCCATTCCTAATCTAGCACTCTACATGGAATGGTTTCGCGAAACTTGAAGGATTTGACGTAAAAACTCTGAAAAAGTTGCTTGGTCATTCTGGTTATCACTTTTTTCGAGGGTGACATCTTCCTTAAGTGCATTAAGGGATCTTTCTAGGGTCGTCAATAAGGTTTCTGGTTCATCCGGATTAAACGTGAGAGCCTTCGAGTAATTCTTAATTTGCTCAGTCAATCCACCAACGTCAGCAACTATCAATCTTTTCCTTAGAGCAATTGCGCTCGGAATTACGCCAGATTGTGATGCCTCAGTGTAAGGAAAAATCAGAATGTCTGCTGAGAACATTAGGTCTCGAATCTCCGTTTCCGTTAACCAATGATTAATTGTCTTTACGCCCTGGAGGCCCTCAGGCAGAGTTCCTTCACCAGCTATCACAAGTTGAAATTTATCTTGGATCTGCGTCTTATATTGTGCAAGTATCTCGATACCTTTATATTTTCTGATTCGGCCGACGAAGAGCATTATTGGTAGATTCGAGGAAAAATTAAAATTACTATACGTTTCGCTGGGTCTACCAGTAAAAGAACTAAATGGAGGGTGAGTAATAATTTTATAATTTTTTGTATTTAATCTTTTTTTGACTGCCTGAAAAACAAAATTACTGAGAAAAATCAAGCCATCGGCTTGCTTAAGTCTCCAATTAATTGAACGATTCCGTGGCCAAAATTCCCCGGGATGTGGTGAGGCATCATGAATCAAAAAATAGCACTCTTGCTTTCTTATTTTAAGTATTTTAAAAACAAAATAGTCAAGCGGTGATGGCATTAAGAATATGTTTTTTTCGTTTTTATTCTTTTTAGTGAGTTCGGAGAACTTTACTAGGAAAATTAGGAAGCGCCAGGGCTTCATTAAAATTGTTCGCAATCCTGGTAAAACTTGGTCCGAATTCGAAATTGGGAAGTCGTTATCACTTAGTCGTAGACCATCTGATCTTATAAACTCAAACTCATGTATATTCTCTAATTCTTTACTCGCAAACCTAAGCTCTCGGAAGATCTCGGCCCCACCTCCTCGAGAGCCAAGGTAAATCAGTCGAGTTTTCATGTCCTAATTGTAATTCTTTTGAATAAGGGTGTCTTAAAGCGCTAAACTGTTGCCGTGCTAGATCTACATACAGAGGTTCTTGAATCAGGCTTAGAACTGTATTTCATAAAGTCAGATTCAATGCAGGGATTAGATCCGTTCAGGTCTGAGTCGGACTTCAAAACTCTGGGATACGCCCTACGTCTCAACACGCTTTCGATGATAAAGGCTGCTGGAAGCGGCCACATAGGTAGCAGTTTCAGTGCCATAGATTTAATGCTTGCTTGCAGAACATTCCTATCTGATAATCCACAAAATGTTTTCTTTAGTTCTAAAGGACATGACGCGCCTGGCCTATATGCAGTAATGAACGCACATGGAGAAATTCCTGATTCATTTTTACTTAAACTGCGGAGAATGGAAGGCCTCCCTGGGCATCCAGAGGTTGGGTCTTTCGGTATTCCGACAAGTACTGGATCTCTTGGGATGGGCATATCTAAGGGTAAAGGCTTCTGGTACTCGCGTAAAAATTTGAACTCCACCGTAACTGTGTTGCTAGGTGATGGTGAATTACAAGAAGGCCAAATTTGGGAGTCATTACCAGGTGCCAGCCGAGACAATATGCAGGGTCTAATTGCTATCGTCGATGGAAACAAGATCCAATCGGACACTTGGGTAGATAAAACTCTGCCACTTGGAGATTTAAGAAAACGTGTTGAAGGTTCTGGTTGGTTATATTTTGAATGCGATGGTCATGATTACTCCTCAATAAAAGAAACATTGGCCCACGCTAAAACTGAAAGTCAAAGGCCTGTATTCATATATGCCCACACAAAAAAGGGTTCCGGCGTCTCATTTATGGAACGCTTTGACTCAAATGGTAAATTCTACAAATTTCACTCAGGTTCCCCAAGTGATCAGGACTACATGAGCGCGGTTAATGAGCTCGTCAAAAAACTTGGTTTCTCACATGAACTGAATTGGTCTCAAAGCATCGCTTTCAAAAACGGAATTGACGTAGAATCGGATGACTTAACTCCAAAAACAAGAAATCAATCTCTAATCCAAATTTGGGCTGGAATTCTTGAAGAGTTGTTTGAATCTGACAAATCTTTAATCGCCCTAGATGCTGACCTTTCATACGACACAGGGACTTATAAAGTAGCAGATAAATTCAGTGCTCAATATATTCAATGTGGTATCGCTGAACAAGATATGGTGTCAATGGCTGGAACTCTTGCATTAAGTGGGAAAATTCCATTTGTACACAGTTTTGCAAGTTTCTTGACCACACGAGCAGCTGAACAAATTTTCAACAACTTATCTGAGAATTCAAAGGTGATTTATTGCGGATTTTTAGCTGGCGTACTGCCTTCTGCGCCGGGGCATTCACATCAGGCGGTGTCGGATTTTGGGATTGTTTCGTCGTTTCCAAATATTGAGATATTTGAGCCTGCATGCGAAACAGAAATGTCTCTGATGAAATCTCTTGTTTACGAGTCAGACAAAAGCATCTACCTACGGGTGGGTTCTGTTGATTTGCCTGAAAAAGTCGATCCCAAAATGGTACAACTTGGGAGGATAACCCAACGAAAATTTGGCGAGAAATACGCAATCATTACTTCGGGCCCCAGCATGGCCAAGATCGCCTTAGAAGTTGCACGTGCCGAAAGCGAAAATGAAATAGCTGTATTTACTTATCCTACCCCCAAACGACACTTCAATCTTGAGGACATGAAGTTGATCTCGAATTTCGAAAAGGTGTTAGTTATTGAAAATCATCTACCGTCACCAGGGATTTTTTCTCAATTATTAGAACACTTCCAATCCAGCGATGTAAAAGTGAAATTAATTAGGTCTGGGATATCCGAATTGCCCAGGAATGGACAAACTCAGGAAGTGCTTGAACATCACGGCATGGATGTTGATTCGCTAGCGAAGGCATTCCGAAATTGATCAGAAAAAGAGTTGCATTGCTTTGGGATATCGATGGGACTTTGCTGAGCACAAATGGCCTAGGGAGAGGACCTCTTTTAGAGGCAATTCAAAGAACAACTGGACTCGTTGGAAGTTACGATTTAGAGTCAACATCTGGCTTTACTGATCACCAGATAGTGCATACGGTCTTAACTCAAGAGAGTATGGATTCAGGACAAACCGTAAGATTAATTGATACAGTCTTGGATCTTTATTGTGAGTTGTATTCTAAATTAATTTACGATAAGAAATTTATCCTTTTAAATCAAGTAGATCAAATCCTAAATGATTTGAGCCAAAGTGAAAACGTTTTAAACTTGATTTGCACCGGTAACGTATTAAGAGGGGCTAAACTAAAGTTAAGAAATGTCGATCTAGAAAAATATTTCAAGGATGAATACTTCTTCTGTTCACAAAGTCTCGAACCTAGATCAAATGTAGTGAATAGAGCAATGTCTAAATCGCTTGAATTAGGTTACGTGCCAATTGTGATTGGAGACACGGCACATGACGTGGAAGCAGCTCGGGTAAATGGCATTAGATCTATAGCCCTCGAATCTGCGAATTATCCAATTGATCTTCTAAAAAAATCGAATCCCGATTCGATTTTGAGTTTAGGCTGGGAATTAAAGCACCTCGAAAGTGCGATTTATGTTGAGTAGAGCTTTGGGGCTCATTTCAGCACCCCTTGCTCTAAAACTGAGGAGGGTACTGGAGTTGCAGTGGTGGGTGAGGGGCATTGGGGTAGATGTGGTCTCATCTCGGAGTGCGGAGATTCAGAAATCTATATTGATTGCAACGAATATCGGTGGAAATCTAAATACCTTAGCTTTTGACATAGTTTTAGGGATGGCGCTTCGAAGTCGTGGACACAAAGTTCAATTTTCTCTCTGTGACGGTGCACTAAGCGCTTGCATGTATTGTGAATTGAATAAATTTAAGGATTTACAGGATTTCAAGTCAAAGAAAGCGCAAAAGCTATGTAGCGGCTGTACAAAAACAGGGAAAAAACTTCTAAAAGCCGCAAATTTCCATAAAATCCTAATTCAAAATAAGAATTCCTTCGAAGCAGAAGAATGGGACCTAGAAATAGCCGACTCTGGCACCAAACGTTTTCTCGCCAAAGGGCGAATTAATGATCCTGAAGAGTACCAGGATGTGTTCATTGAGTATTTAATGTCAAGCAGAATTATGAATTCCGCCAGCAGGGCGATTTTTTCAAGCCAACATTTTGATGTAATGGTTGCGCATCACGGTATTTATGTTCCGCAAGCGAATATGGTTTCGGCTGCAAAGAGCTTTGGTGTTCCAGTAATTACCTGGGTTCAAGGATATAGAAAGCAATCTTTCTTGCTTGGCTTTGGTGACACGTACCATAGATCTCTACTCGAAGATCCATTCACCTCTCAAGAACTGAGCACAGATGAAGTTAAGGAAATTACGGACTACTTAGCTTCCCGAGACATAGGTGATAAAGATTGGATTAGGTTCGGAAAAGTAACAAAAGATGAATCATGTTCTATTTATCTTGGAGCAAACAAATTAAAGGTGCTGTTATTAACTAATGTGTCCTGGGATGCTCAAATTCATTACAATTCTCGTGTTTTCTCTGATATGCATTCTTGGATCGAGGAAACGATCGTTTGGTTTTCAGAAAAACCAAATGTTGATCTTGTCATTAGAATTCACCCAGCTGAAGTCACTGGAAGAATTAAGGCTCGAGATCCAATTTTTGAATATATTTGTGGAAGATTTCCGAATCTTCCCAGCAACATTAAAGTAATTCAACCTGAGGAAAACATTTCGACATATAAGTTGATAGAGATTTGCGATCTTGGAATTGTATTCGCCACGAAAGCAGGAATAGAGCTGGCAGCAAGTGGAAAGCCATTAATTGTTACTGGTGAATCTTGGATCCGCGGGCGAGGCCTCTCTTCTGATCCAGAAAGTAAAGATGAATACTTCAATCTACTTAGAGAATTTGTGAATGACCCAAATTCCTTAGAGATAAATGTTGAAGGAGCACTAAACTTTGCGCACAACTTCTTTTTTAAGAAAACGAGAACAGTTAACTCCATTAAGGCGCTACCTTACTATCCTTACCTAAGGCCCCGTTTGAAAAACAATTGGGACATAAACGACCCAGGGCTTTTTCAAATTGTTAAGGACATAGAAGGGCAATAGTTATCCTTAGATGAATTCCATTTAACGATATAGTGCTCTTAACTTCTAAGTGACAATCTAGAATTAACTTTTCAATTTGAACTAGATTTCTAAAGTTATCAAGGTATGAAAATTCTATTAGTCGAGAACCACGGATCCTGCAGGTGTTGTTAAGTGAACTGCAACAATTCCGTACTCCCCATCATTTGTGGATGGGTCAATAAACTCAATATCCGCCCCGTTTAATCCATCCATAATCTCTGTCTTAAACCATGAATCAGATAGGTGATCAGTATCAGCGATCGTAATCTTCTCAATTGCAGCTACTGCTTTTCCATCTTGTGAGGGATGATCTGCGGTTAACCATTGGATAAAGAATGGAAGTTCGCGAGAGTCGCTGATTTCATTAACTCCGATTTGCTTCCACTTAAGATCAACACCATCTGGTCGAGTGCGGTGACCTTCAGTTGCACTGCGCCCAAACTTCTCTTCCACCTTTGAAATATCTTCAGTTGCAAATACCCAGGTAAGCCAGCCGCCACCTTCTTGTGCTTTCTTGCTCACAGCTTTA
>JGI25914J50564_10000235_pt1 | contig 17955 bp, 19 predicted proteins | sample LauGreSuBDMM15SN_2_FD_50564 | JGI IMG/M metagenome (IMG submission 50564) | reverse complement strand
CAGAAATTGTATCCTTCACTAAATTATTATCATAAAGATTAGACGGAACCACTTGATTTAAAAACATACGCTTTGCTCTTGCATCACTTTCTTCAATAGGAGTTTTTGTGAGGAAATAAGAAATACTCAAAGCTGCTGAAGCAACCAAAGAAAATATAATCATAGCTGATGCAGTTATTGAAACTTTTTTAAAGGAGTCTTTAAACATAAAGTTATTTATGACCGAAAATTCGAGGTTGAGTTAGGCTGTCTATTAGGGGTACAAAAATATTCATAATCAATACAGCAAAAGCAATACCTTCTGGATAACCACCAAAAATTCGAATAATGAAGACCAATAGCCCTATTGCAATACCAAAATATATTTTCCCTTTAGGAGTTGTAGGACCGCTTACAGGATCCGTAATAATAAAAAAGGCACAGAGAATGCTTCCACCACTCATAACATGAAATAGTGGTGAGGCATAGGTATCGGGGGCAATACTATAAAATATTGACGCTATGATAAATAAGCTTGCTAAGAATGAAACTGGTAAATGCCATGAAATAATTTTTTCCTTAAGCAAATAAAGTCCACCTGCAAGATATCCTAGACTAATCAGTTCTAAACCCTTACCTCCAAGAAAGCCAAATATTTTATTTTGCTGAATGACGCTTAATGATTGGCTTAAAGTGAGTTGGGTCTTGATGTAATCAAGAGGCGTTGCAGAGCTCATAGCATCAATTGTTTCTTTAGATAATAAACTACTATTCATAATAATTTTGATTTGATCAAACCACTCAATATTATTTTCAATGAGTGAGTTGGGTATTTGCCATTGACTCATAATTAAAGGAAAAGAAATAAGTAAAATTGCATATCCCAACATAGCTGGGTTAAATAAGTTATAGCCAAGTCCACCATAAACATGTTTACCGAAGGTGATGCAAAGAAGCGTGCCTAACACGATAATCCACCAAGGGGCGATCGATGGAATAGACAGGGCAAGAAGCCACGCAGCTACGAGACCACTGCCGTCCAAAATAAATACCTTGATCGGAAGTTTTCTGATTGCAAGAATAGCGCTTTCAGTCAATATCACAGTGAGCGACGCTAGAAAAATATTTAAAATGACGCCAAGCCCATATGCATAAACATATAAAGCGATACCAGGAATTAAAGCGAGTAAAACTTTGAACATAATGACGCTTACTGAGGGAGCATCTACAATATAAGGCGATCTATTATCCATATTAATTTTTTATATTTTCTTGTTGGGTTTGTTTAACTCTTTCCATGGCCGCTGCAATTGTTGATTTTTTCTCATCATCAGCTTGCTTCTCATTAGCCCCTAGAGCTTTTTGTGCATTTCTTTCAGCACGTTCTTTTTTCTCCCTTTCTATTCTTGCAAGCCTAAAATCATTTCTCTCTCTAGCAGTGTTTGCAGCTTCTTTTGATTTGTCTTGAGCAATAATCTCACTTTTTGCATATCTATAAAACTGAACAAGAGGAATGTTGCTTGGACATACATAAGTGCAGCAGCCACATTCAATACAGTCGAATAAATTGTAATCTCTGGCTTTTTCAAGCTGAGAAGATTTTGAAAACCAATATAGTTCTTGAGGTTGTAAGTTGACCGGGCAGGCATCTGCACATCGAGCACATCGAATACAAGGCATCACAGGTTTTGGAGCAGGGAATAATTCTGGCGAACTTTCAATGACACAATTCATTGCTTTTGTCACAGGTACATGAATTGATGGCAAATCAAATCCCATCATAGGGCCGCCCATAATAAATTTTTTGGTTTTATTAGAAGAGCCACCTGCAGCAGCTATTAATTCTGATAAAGGTGTTCCGAATAATACCTCATAATTTTGAGGGGCTTTAACAGCCCCTGTAATTGTTACAACGCGACTGATCGATGGTTCTCCTAATTCAAGATATCTATAGATAGCTGCTACTGTAGCTACGTTAAATACTTGAATACCTAAATCTACAGAACGCTTTTCTTTCGGAACCTCAATACCCATTAAGAGGTAAATGAGTCTTTTTGCATCCCCGCTTGGATACACAGTTGGAACCACTTTAATTTCAATAGTCGTTTTTTGAGCTGCTTTTTTTAGCGCTTCATAGGCTTCAATCTTGTTGTTTTCGATACCGACTACACACTCTTTTGCATCAAGGATAGTTTGGGCAATTAATGCTCCTTGAATAATTTCATCAGCTCTTTCTCTCATTAACATATCGTCACAAGTGATGAATGGTTCGCACTCGGCAGCATTGATGACCAAATTATTAATGGGTTGACTTTGATTTATTTTTAATTTCATGTGGGTTGGAAATACTGCACCACCCAAACCTACAATCCCTGACTGAGAAAGCGCTTCGATTAATTTAGTGCGGTCTAGTTTTTTCCATGAGATAGGCTTTTTTTCAACCCATGTATCTTTAAAATCCGGTTCGATTGTGATACAAAAATCAGGCAGGCCCGATGGATGGGGTAGTATTTCTTCGCTAATCTTTAAGATCTTCCAGATGTGGGTGCATGAATCGAGGCAGAAATATTACCATCAGCTTCAGCAATAATTTGACCTTTAAGGACTTGATCGCCGGGTTTAACTTTAAGCTTCGCAACACGACCTACATGCTGTCTTAATGGGAGTACTAATTTTTTTGGAATAGGCAATCTTCCAATAGGTAAATTTGTTGATAGCGATTTATTTTCATTGGGGTGAACGCCACCGTTAAATTTAAAAATATTTTTAANTTGCATATAGCTTAAGCCCCATTAGCGTTTTGAATGTTATAGACAGGNTATTTCCATTTCCATGATTGAGAATTTTCAAGGACAGGNTCCATGGNGATGCAATCGACCGGACAAGGNGGTAAACATAATTCGCATCCTGTGCACTCGCTCGCAATGATGGTATGCATTTGTTTCGCAGCACCTAAAATAGCATCAACCGGACACGCTTGAATACAAAGAGTACAACCAATACAAGTTGATTCATCAATCAAGGCAACTGATTTTGGTTTTTGTACACCATGCTCTTGATTGAGCGGTTTAAATTCAACACCCATCAGCTCTGCTAATGCTTTAGCGCCGGTATCGCCCCCTGGAGGGCATTGATTAATATCAGCCTCACCTTTAGCAATAGCAGTTGCATAGGGTTTACAGCCGGGGTAGCCACATTGACCACATTGTGTTTGTGGAAGTATCGCGTCAATTCTTGCGACCATGGGGTCGCCATCTACCTTAAATTTAATCGCTGAATAACCTAAGACCAATCCCAAAAGGACAGCAAGAAAAATCATAACAAGAAGTGCGGTAAACATTAGCGATCCAAACCTGCAAAACCCATAAATGCCAGACTCATAATGGACGCTGTGACAAGAGCTACGGCAGTGCCTTTGAAGGCAGTTGGTATTTCAGCACCATCTAGGCGCTCTCTTAATGATGCAAATAGAATGAGTACTATTGAAAAACCAATCGCACCCCCAAAGCCAAATAATGCTGACTCTATAAGTGTCTGACTTGATTGCGCGTTCAAAAGAGGAATGCCTAATACAGCGCAATTAGTGGTGATAAGAGGGAGAAAAATACCTAATACTTGATAGAGTAAGGGGAAGTTTTTTTCCATCAGCATCTCAGTAAACTGAACAACGCCTGCAATGACTACAATAAATGAAATGGTTCTTAAGTAGATAAGATCATTAGGTTCAAGAAGATAGTGATTAATCGCCCAGCTAGTCATTGAGCCTATAGTTAATACAAAAGCAGTGGCAGCAGACATGCTGATTGATGTTTCTAGTTTCTTAGATACCCCCATAAAAGGGCAAAGCCCTAATATTTTCACTAACACGATATTGTTGACCAATACCGTGCTAATGATGATTAAGAAATAGTGTTGGATCATAAAGATAAATTATACGTTTAAAATTGCTTAAAATATTGATAGGTCAGTTCTCTGACTGTTAAGTCCTTTGGAAGTTTAGGATCTTTTTATTAGCTGAAATATACCAATAATTCTATATTACTTCAAAGAATAAAGTTTTATAGTAATATAACTATTTTATATATAGTAAATGATCAATTTTTTTGGTGTTTAGCTATTTAAGTTAAAATAGCGACTTTACTAATTAATAGCCAATCTCATGTCACCTCAAGGCAGTATTGTTGCAATNGTTACCCCTATGTTTCCTGACGAAAGTCTTGATATCGAAGCGCTTCATGGGTTAATTGACTTTCATATTAATGAAGGTACAGATGGTATTGTTATTGTGGGTACAACAGGCGAATCACCCACAGTGAATTATGAAGAACATTGTCAGCTTATTGAAACGACTGTTAAGTACGCTAATAAAAGGATTCCAGTCATAGCGGGTACAGGCGCTAACTCTACACAGGAAGCCATAGACCTTACAAAAGAAGCGAAACGCTTAGGTGCGGATGCTTGTTTGTTAGTCACACCTTATTACAACAAGCCAAATCAAGCAGGACTTTTGCAACACTTTACTAAGATTGCTAATGAGGTTGCTATTGATCAAATTCTTTATAACGTTCCTTCCAGAACAGGCTGTGATTTACAAAACGATACAGTATTAAAATTGAGCGAAATTCCTAATATTGTTGGCGTTAAAGATGCAACAGGAGATATGACTCGGGGTATAGATCTGATTAAGAGATTACCATCTCATTTTTCAATATTAAGTGGGGATGATGCTACCGCTTTGTCCTTTATGCTTCTTGGTGGCAAGGGGGTTATTTCTGTCACAGCAAATGTCGCCCCTAAATTAATGCATGAAATGTACGCATGTGTCATGTCTAAACAGAACGAAAAAGCTATCGAAATCAACCAGCAATTGTTTTCTCTTCATACAAATCTATTTATAGAGTCGAATCCAATCCCTGTAAAATGGGCACTTAAAATTATGGGTCTTATTAAAGAAGGTATTCGATTACCTTTAGTGGAACTTAATCAAGAGCATCACAAAATTATTCAAACTGCTATGAAGGAAGCTCATATTCAATGAAATTACTCGCGCAAAGCAAATGGTTCTATGCATTACCGTTATTTTTACTCTTGAATGGCTGCGAAAATATTCCTTTTGTAGAGCGAGTCACAGCGCCTGATTATAAAGCGACTGGTAGATCTCGCCCACTAGAAGTGCCTCCTGATTTAACTTCAGCTACAACAAATGATGCATATGCAATCCCTGGTTCCACAAGTTATTCAGATTTTAAAAATGGTCAGCAACAAGATAATGGCCAGCCAAAAATTTTACCTAATCCAGAGGGGATGAAGATTGTAAAAGCGGGGGCTCAAAGATGGCTCGTCGTTAATGCGCCTGCTGAGAAAATTTGGCCTTTGATTCGTGACTTTTGGATAGACATGGGATTTGCCGTAAAAAAAGAAAATCCAGAAGTAGGTGTCATGGAAACTGAGTGGATTAAAGAAGGTGATCTTATGACCAATGATAATAAGGGAACACTTGATAAATTTGACGCATGGCTTGATTCACTTGCATCAGGAACGGCTAACCGTAAAAAGTTTAGAACTCGGCTTGAGCGCGGTCTTCAAGATGGGACAACTGAAATTTATATGACGCACCGAAGTGTTGATACTGCTCCAGATGACGGTAAAGAAAAAATTCGGACGCCCTACGGAGTTGTGGATATGGGCTATAAAAATGACTCAAAATCTAAAGAAGATTCAAAAGTCGATTCTAGATCTGATGAGTTAGATGCTGAACTTTTACGAAGACTCATGGTGAAGCTCGGCCTCGCAGATAAGCGAGCAAAAGAAATTATTGCCGCACCTATCAGCCAAAAGAGAGCTGAAATTAAAAAAGAGGCAGATGGAAGCTCCTCAGTCGAAATTCAAGATCCATTTGACCGCGCGTGGCGCAGAGTTGGCTTGGCATTAGATATCATTGGATTTGTGATCGAAGATAAAGACAGATCAAACGGAATCTATTTTGTAAAATATGCTGATGTTGATATTGATGACAGTCCTAAGAAGAAAAAAGGCGTTCTAGACTCTCTTATGTTCTGGAGTGACGACGATAAAAAAGATAAGCAAGCTAAAGATACAAGTCAAACCAAAGAAAAGCCTTTATCTGAAAGGCTGAAATTCTGGGGCGGTAGTGACAAAGAAAAAACTAATCCAGAAAAACAATATCGCATTAAAATTATCTCTATAGATAACGGTGGCTCTCAAGTTGTGATTGAGTACCAGGACGGTAAGAAAAATACGTCTTCTACCGCAAATCGAATCATCTCGCTTCTTTATGATCAATTAAAATAAAGATGCAATTCGCATCTTTAGGTAGCGGAAGTGCTGGCAATTCATTTGTAGTTAAGCAAAACAAATCACTATTAATGGTGGATTGCGGTTTTGCAATTCAAGATGTCGTATCTAGATTGGATCGACTTAACGAGACCCCTGAAAGTATTACAGGCATTCTCTTAACTCATGAGCATGAAGATCACGTCAAAGGCGCTTTTAAACTAGCAAACAAATTTAAGATTCCCATTTGGCTTTCCTACGGCACATATAAAATGTGTGAAAAACATATGATTAAATCTTATGAAATTGATTTTCATATGATTGATAGCCACAATGCATTTGAAATAGAAGACTTTACAGTACAGCCCTTTCCAGTTCCTCATGATGCAAGAGAGCCTACTCAATTTACATTGAGCGACGGCAATCGTAAATTAGGCATTTTAACGGATACAGGCTCTTCAACGCCTCATATCGAAAATATGCTCCAGCACCTCGACGCTCTCATTATTGAATTTAATCACGACCTTAATTTGCTTGAATCAAGCGAATATACATTTAGCCTTAAGAAAAGAATCAGTGGCAAATTGGGTCATTTAGACAATCAAACAGCAGCGGATATTTTGGGAAAAATTCAATTTAAACAATTAAAGCATCTCGTGGCAGCTCATCTTAGCGAGAAAAACAATACTGAGAATTTAGTGAAAGAAGCTATTGTAGGAAAAATAGGATGCGAACGGGACTGGATAAAGATTGCAACGCAAGCCGATGGGACGTCGTGGCAAGTGATATAAAAAAAGCCGGTTAGAAACCGGCTTTTTTATTAAAACAATAGATTAATTATCTATTATTTAGCTTCAGCAGCTGGAGCAGCTTCAGCAGCTGGAGCTGCATCAGCAGCAGGAGCAGCTTCTTCTTTTTTGCCGCAAGCAGTTAAACCAATAGCTAATAGTAAAGCGATAAGTAGTGAACGTGTCATTTTTAATCCTTAAAATTAATGTTGAATTCGGGGTCTATGAACGACTCCCTAGCAAATATTCTACAACAAAATAAGCGAGATAGTTAATATTATTGAATAAAATCAATAAATCCCGAGAGATAGAGGGGTAGCAAGACTATCCCCAAAGCGTTCAAATCCTTTTTGTTCAAAGTAGACTTGATTGAGATTTCTCTATCATTTGCAAGTTGCTTTAGATACATGATGCTCTTCTTATCAGCCTCAATCAGTTCACCATTGATAAAAAAGTTATTTTTTATAAAAAGCATTCTTGTTTTTGGATTAAGTTTCAGCGGTTTTTTTATAAGATCTTTTATAAAGACTTCAGCTGTCATAGATTTGGAAGTCTCGAAAACAGCACCTTCGATTGGCTCTGTGAGTAGTTGACCAATAAAATTATTTATTGAGTTTGTATTCCAGCGTAATTGATTAACAATCCGCTGAATTTTTTTAATCATATTCGAATTAATTTCAGCTGGATTTTTTTGAAGATTTAAATTCGGATCTCTGTAAAGATCATTTTTATTTGTAATGAGGTTATCTTGAATGAAATCTAAAAATTTAGATTGGATCTCAAATGTACCAGGCGCTCTGAAGCCAATAGAATAAGTGAGGCAATCATCACTCTGAGATACGCCCCAGTGACCCACATTTGGTGGTAAATAGAGTAAATCTCCGGGCTTAAGTACCCACGTATTTTTGACCTTAAAATTAGTAATGATCTTAATAGCTGATTTTTTATCTAAAGAAAATTTCTTTTGCTCGCTGATTTTCCATTCTCTTTCGCCTTTTGCCTGAAATAGAAATACATCATAAGAGTCAAAGTGAGGGCCGACACTACCTTTTTTTGTAGCAAAGCTCACCATCAAATCATCAAGACGAGCATAAGGTATAAATTTGAAAAGATTTAAAAATGACTCAGCAAAAGGAAGATGATGGTTCATATTTTGAACAAGTATTGTCCAGGGCGTGTTAATTTTTTTAGGGAGATCTAATTTTTTAAAAGGACCATACTTGACTTGCCAAATACCCCGTTTGAATTCAATCAGACGAGATATTGCATTTTCGTTTTGCGCTATTCTAAAAAGATCTTTTTCTGTAATTGGGGATTTGAAATTCTTAATAGCATCCCTAATTAAAAGAGGTTTTTTTTGCCAATATTTTTTTAGGAAGACATCGTTAGATATTTTTCCTAGAATATGATTTTTACGATCTAATCGCATAATATTTATTTAGCCTTATAACTTCCTAAGTTAAAATAACACTGTTATGAGCCACCTATTAATTCGTTCGCTATTATTTAAGTTTGATGCAGAATTTTCGCATGACTTAACCCTTAAGGCACTATCTCTTTCTAATAAAATGGGTTTGCTGAGTTTCCTAAAAGCCCCTCATCCCTCTAAGCTCAGAACTGTCATGGGAATTCCCTTTCAAAATCCTGTGGGACTCGCTGCAGGCTAGATAAGAATGCAAGCCATATTGATGCCTTAGGTAAATTAGGTTTTGGTTTTATTGAAGTTGGAACCATCACCCCAAGACCTCAACCAGGCAATCCAAGACCTCGATTATTCAGGTTGCCTGAGGTTCAGGGCATTATTAACCGTTTTGGCTTTAACAACATAGGTGTAGATGCTGCAGTTGAAAATATAAGATTGAGTAAATATAAAGGCGTACTTGGAATTAATATCGGTAAGAATTTTGATACNCCTATAGAAAGAGCCGCTGAGGATTATATTTTATGTATGAAAAAGGTATATCAGTACGCAAATTATATTGCAGTCAACATTTCTTCACCTAATACAAAAAATTTAAGAGATCTCCAGGAAACCAAAGCGCTTAATATTTTATTAGGCCAACTTAAACAAGAGCAAGCTAGATTGAATGATTATTATGGGCGCTATGTACCTATTGCATTAAAAATTTCACCTGACTTAACACCTAAGCATTTGGATGCAATATCGAAAAGCATNATCAAAAATAGAATTGATGGAGTCATAGCGACTAATACAACTGTTAATAGAGATTCGGTAAGTGATCTTGATAATGGAAAAGAAGCTGGCGGCATGTCAGGCAAGCCTTTATTTAATATGTCCAACTCAATTATTCGCGAGCTTTATTTAAGGCTTCAAGGAGAAGTTCCAATTATTGGTGTGGGCGGTATATCTTCTGGAGAAGATGCAGCAGAAAAAATAAATGCAGGTGCTGAGCTTGTTCAAATGTATTCAGGCCTAATTTACCAAGGAAGAAAGCTCATTCTTGATGCTTGCCATTCCATTGGTTAATGATATTGATTAAACCAAGGTTATATACCTATAGGCGCTGTCCTTATGCCATTCGATCAAGACTGGCCTTGCATCAAGCTAATATTGATTATGAATCTATAGAAATTTCACTCAAAGATAAATCAAGCGAATTTTTAGCATTAAGCCCTAAAGGAACAGTTCCCGTATTGGTAGATGTAAATGGCGAAGTCATCGAAGAGAGTCTGGAAATTATGTTATGGGCTCTAAACCAAAACGATCCAGCATGTTGGCTTTTAAATGATGAGAATACTAGCTGTACACTCATTGATGAAAATGATCTTAATTTTAAGAAAAATTTAGATAGATATAAATATGCCGATCGTTTTCCAGAGCATTCGAAAGAGTACTATCGCTCTCAATGTGAAATTTTTCTGAATTTATTAAACGACAAATTACAAACTAATCATTACTTAATGGCAGAAAGAATAACTTTTGCTGATGTAGCAATCTTTCCATTTATAAGACAATTTGCATTGGTAGATGAGGATTGGTTTTTAAATTCTAAGTATCAAGAATTAAAAAAATGGCTAAACGATTTTAAAAACACCGAAATGTTTCAAGAGGTGATGAAGAAGAATTAAGACTCTTGAAGAATGGCTTTATTTTCTTCTTCGAAAATTAATTTCACTTTGTCATTGCTATCAATATCAATGATTACATTGCCACCATTAGTGAGTTTACCAAAGAGTAGTTCATCTGCAAGNGCCTTTCTGATTGTATCTTGAATGAGGCGAGACATGGGTCTTGCTCCCATACTTGGGTCAAAGCCGTTTTTGGCTAGGTATGTTTTGAGAGGCTCCGTGAAAGTTGCGTCTACTTTTTTCTCATGTAACTGATCTTCAAGCTGCATCAAGAATTTGTCNACAACTTTTAAGATGACATCATGACTGAGAGGCGCGAATGATACAGTTGCATCAAGTCTATTTCTAAATTCAGGTGTAAATAAGCGTTTGATTTCCGCTTGCTCATCACCCATTTTTTTAGACTGTGTAAATCCCATAGAAGNTTTTGATAAAGACTCTGCACCAGCATTGGTTGTCATAATCAGGGTAACGTTTCTGAAGTCTGTTTTTCTTCCGTTACTGTCTGTTAAAGATCCATGATCCATCACTTGCAGGAGAATATTAAAGATATCAGGGTGCGCTTTTTCAATCTCATCAAGAAGAAGAACGCAATAAGGTTGTTTATTGACAGCTTCCGTCATTAAGCCACCNTGCTCGAATCCAACATAACCTGGTGGGGCCCCAATAAGTCTTGATACTGCATGNCTTTCCATATACTCACTCATATCGATACGAACGAGTTCAATCCCTAGGATGTAAGCCAGTTGGCGAGCTACTTCTGTTTTTCCAACACCTGTTGGTCCGCTAAAAAGGAAATTACCTATAGGCTTATTTGGAACGCCCAATCCACTTCTTGTCATTTTTATAGCGCTAGATAAATTTTCAATCGCTTTATCTTGACCAAAAATAACCGCTTTAAGATCGCGCTCGAGATTTTTTAGAGCATGCTTATCGTCATTGGAAATATTTTTTGGAGGAATCTTAGCAATCTTAGCTACGACTTCTTCAATTTCTTTGTTAGTGATTACTTTCTTCTGTTTATTTTTTGGAAGTATTCTCTGAGCAGCACCTGCCTCATCAATGACATCAATCGCTTTATCAGGAAGATGCCTATCATTAATATATTTTGCAGAAAGTTCGGCTGCACTATGAATTGCTGCAACAGAATACTTTACGTTGTGATGTTTTTCAAACCTAGTTTTAAGGCCTTTAAGAATATTGATCGTATCAAGAATGCTTGGCTCATTAACATCAATTTTTTGAAATCTTCTTGCGAGCGCATGATCTTTTTCGAAAACCATTCTATATTCTTGGTAAGTCGTCGCACCAATACATTTAATAGTTCCNTTTGATAATGCTGGTTTAAGAAGGTTAGATGCATCAAGCGTTCCTCCGCTTGCAGATCCAGCCCCTATGAGTGTGTGAATTTCATCAATAAATAAAATAGCGTCTTTATGTTCATTGAGTTGCTTCATCACAGATTTGAGTCTTTGCTCAAAATCTCCCCGGTATTTCGTGCCTGCTAACAATGTGCCCATATCGAGCGAGAATATGGTTGTACCTTCTAGGATGCTAGGCACTTCTTTGTCTACAATTCTTTTTGCAAGTCCTTCAGCAATTGCAGTCTTTCCAACACCGGCTTCACCTACCAAAAGAGGATTGTTTTTTCTTCTTCGGCAGAGAGTTTGGATGACTCGCTCAATTTCTGAATCTCGACCAATCAGAGGATCAATTTTTCCAGCTAAAACCATCTTATTAAGATTAACCGTGTAAGTTTCTAGAGCTTTGCTACTGGATGATTCCTGATCACTTTCTTGTTCTGTAGATGNTTTAGGAGTTTCACCCTCATTTAATTTTGATACTCCATGCGCAATAAAATTAACAACATCAAGTCGTGTTACACCTTGCTGATGGAGAAAGTAAACTGCATGTGAATCTTTTTCGCCATAAATTGCAACTAATACATTTGCTCCATTGACTTCTTTTTTGCCAGAGGATTGCACATGAAGCATTGCTCTTTGAATGACTCTTTGAAATCCAAGTGTGGGCTGTGTATCAACTTCATCTTCGCCAGATATAGTTGGCGTATGTTCGTCGATATATTGAGTTAATTCATTTCTGAGAATTTCAACATTTGAGCCACAGGCTTTAAGCACTTCTGCTGCAGAAGGATTATCAAGCATAGCNAGAAGCAAATGTTCAACCGTAATAAGTTCGTGACGCTTTTGTCTCGCATCCATAAATGCCATATGCAGGCTTACTTCGAGTTCTTGAGCTATCATAATTTAAATTTAATCAATTCTTTCAATAATACATTGCAAAGGATGTTGGTGTTCTTTAGCATAGTTTAGCACTTGATTCATTTTTGTTTCCGCAATATCTATAGGGAATATTCCACATACACCCAAGCCCTCTGTATGTATTTTTAACATTATACGAGTAGCCTCATCAACACTTTTATTAAAAAAACGCTGAATTGTATTCACAACGAATTCCATAGGCGTAAAGTCATCATTCAGTATAATAACTTTATACATGCTAGGAAGTTTAGTCTTAGCTTTCTTTGGACTAAGCTTTAGGTCTTCAGTTGCATTTACTTTTGGCATGAGCTAATCCCTATTTATTATTGTGATTAAAAAAAATAAAAACTCAAGCAATTCTTCAGGAGAATTTTAAAAAAATTACGACAGAGGATAGATTTTTATGCTCTTTACAATTCGGTCGTGAGACTGAAGAACTTCCATAGTATGGTTGGCAATTTTGAAACTTGTATTCGGTTCTGGGATATCTTCAAAGTATTCTAACACCAAGCCATTCAATGTCTTAGGCCCGTCAATTGGGAATTGAAGATCCAATTTTTTATTAAGTGTTCGAATCGTTACACTGCCATCTACAATCCAACCCCCATCTTCGTCTTGAGTAAATTTAGATGATTTCGCAAGAAAATCTAAGTTAAATTCGCCCACAATTTCTTCTAAAATATCCTCAAGGCTTATAAGGCCAATAAATTCGCCATGCTCATTTACAATTAAACCAATTCTTTCTTGCCTGTCCTGAAAGTGCTGCATTTGAGTGTATAAAGGTGTGCCAGATGGAATAAAGTAAGGCTCTGAAATAAGCTCTTTTAAATCATCCTTTGTAATTTTATTTAAAGCATCATGCATATTAAGTTGCTTAATAATTTTTTGAGTATTAAGTAACCCTAAGATACTGTCGGGCGAATTTGTTTTCACCAGTATTCTGCTGTGCTGGAAAGTAAGTAATTTTTGAATAATTTCTTCATCCATTAAGTCAAAATCAATTGTTTCAACAAAAGTATGCGGAATCATAATGTCGTCTACCGTGATACGCTCGAGCTCAAATACATTAAGTAGTATTTTGCGATGCTGATTCGGAATGAATTGACCTGCTTCAGAAATAATACTTCTTAATTCATCCATTGATATTGCATGAAGATTATTATTCAAATCAATTTTGACATTAAATATTTTTACAAAACTTAATACAAAAAAGTTTACTACTGCCACAATTGGATAAAGAATTTTTAAAAGAGGGTAGAGGATATAGCCACAGAAAAATGCAAATCGTTCTGGCTTGGATGCTGCAATAACTTTTGGAGATACTTCACCAAAAATGAGAATTAAGAATGTGGTCACTAAGGTTCCAGCCATAAGTGCTATTTGACCTTCTCCATAGAGGCGCACTGTAATAATAGTCACAATCATTGCAGACGCTGCACTTGCAAATTCTTTACAAAGGAGAATGACGCCTAAAAGCTTTGCAGGCGAAGAGAGTAATTTATTTGTGAGTATTGCGGCATGATTGCCTTGAGAGACTAAATGTTTTAATCGATAGCGGTTGAGTGTCATTAAGCTTGTTTCAGCAAGCGAGAAAAAAGCAGCAATAGCTAGCAAAGCTATAAGAATGACAAATTGATAACTAATAGAAAGGGTATTCAAAGTTTAAAAAAACTTATGGATTAATTTCTTGTGACGTATCTTCTTTGGATTGATCTGGAACGAGATTNCGCTGAGATACACCAAGCCACATTGCAACTGGACATGCGACAAGCACTGATGAATAGATGCCGAATAAAATACCAATAGTTAATGCAAGAGCNAAATTATGAAGTGTTTCTCCGCCAAAAAATAACATCGAGCACACCATTGTTTGAGTCATAAGATGTGTGATGACAGTGCGAGACATTGTTCTTGTGATTGCATTGTCAATGACTTCAACCACATTCGCTTTTCTCATTTTTTTAAAGTTTTCTCTGACGCGATCAAAAACCACAACCGATTCATTTACAGAATAACCTAATACAGCAAGGATAGCTGCGAGGACAGTGAGGTTAAATTCCCATTGGAAAAATGCAAAGAAGCCTAAAATAATAATGACATCGTGCATATTGGCAATAATGGCAGCAACTGCAAAACGCCATTCAAATCTTAATGCGAGATAAGCAATAATTCCAAAACATACAAGAAGCAGAGCGAGCGCGCCATTTGCATAGAGCTCTTCCCCAACTTGCGATCCGACAGACTCTACCCTTTGTATTTTTGTATCTTTATCACTTTCAATAAGAGCTGCTGATACTTTTTCTGATAATTGAGCGATAGATAAATCTTGTCGAATAGGTAAGCGGATTAATACATCTTTACTTGTACCAAAGTTTTGTACTGTCGTGTCTTTAAGATCAATTTTATCCATGACTTGACGAATCTTATCGATATCTGCTGGATGGCTATAACTTACTTCCATCAGTGTGCCACCAGTAAAATCTACACCAAGATTAAGGCCTTTAATGCTTAAAAAGAGGACAGCAATAATAAACGTAATGAGAGAAATGGTCGTGGTTAATCGACCATAACTCATAAAAGGAATATCTTTTTTTATTCTAAATAATTCCATAATTAATCTTCTTTCGGCCTATAGATTTGACCAATAGACAATTTATCAATTTTGCGACGATAACCATACATAATATTNACAAGCGCTCTTGATACTAAAATAGCACTGAACATAGAAGTTAAAATACCTAATACGTGAACAACAGCAAACCCTTTAATAGGACCTGTACCAAACATGAATAAGGCNAGACCTGCAATTAATGTCGTGACATTCGAGTCGAGAATAGTATCAAAAGCCCGATCATAGCCAGCATGAATACTTGCTTGCGGCGTATTGCCATTTCTAAGTTCTTCCCTNATTCTTTCATTAATGAGNACATTTGCATCAATCGCCATACCTAATGCCAAGGCAATCGCTGCTAGTCCAGGAAGTGTTAGGGTCGCTTGAATAATAGATAATAAAGCGACGAGTAATAATAAATTTACAGCAAGCGCAAAAATAGAAACGCCACCAAAGGCCATGTAGTAAATAATCATCATGATTGAAATAGCTGCAAAACCCCATAAAGTGGAGTGAACACCGCGCTTAATATTTTCTTCCCCCATGCTAGGACCCACTGTTCGCTCTTCAATAATTTGCATTGGTGCTGCCAAAGCCCCGGCCCTTAATAAAAGAGATATATCAGTAGCCTCTTGAGGACTATTCATACCAGAAATTTGTACTCGACCACCACCAATTTCCTGTTGGATGACAGGCGCTGTCACAACTTCCGTTTGTCCTTTTTCTACAAGAAGAATAGCTAAACGNTTACCTACATTTTCTCGCGTGACTTGTTTAAATATGTTTGAGCCTCTTCCGTCTAGCGTGACATGTACAACAGATCTTCCTGATTGTTGATCAACACCAGGCCCAGCATCTGTAATTCTTTCACCTGTAAGTAATACGTTTTTCTTAACGAGAATGGGTCTACCGTCTCTGTCTTTAAAAAGATCGTCACCAAAAGGTGCATTCCCTTTTTGAGCGCTTTCTAATGTAGCGATATCTGTTTTATCTTCATCGACTAATCTGATTTCGAGTGTCGCTGTTCGGCCAAGAATTTCTTTGGCTTTTGCTGTGTCTTGAACGCCCGGGAGTTGCACCACGATTCGGTCTAAACCTTGTTGTTGAATGATAGGCTCTGCAACGCCAAGTTCGTTAATGCGGTTATGAAGTGTTTGTAAGTTTTGTTTAAGCGCAAATTCTTGAATTTTTTTCTTGCCCATTTCACTCATACTAATGTCAAGCGCTTTATCTTTACCAACCGATGATTCATTGACCATTAAATCTGGATAATTTACTTTGATAAGTTTTTTAGCTTTTTCGAGATCTTCTTGGCTGTCGAACTGAAGTTTTACAATTTCATTTAATCTAGAAGCACCAATATAAGAAATACGTTCTTTCCTGAGCGTCATGCGAAAATCATTAAGGTTACTTTCAGCTGCTTGTTCCGATGCAGCTTTCATATCTACCTGAAGAAGAAAGTGCACGCCGCCTCTTAAATCTAAACCCAAATACATTGGGATAGCACCAATTTTAGATAGCCATGAAGGCGATTTAGAAACNAGGTTAAGTGCAATTACATAGTTAGCGCCCAGAGCATTTTGAAGAATATCTTTTGCTTTAAGCTGGTTATCAGGATTTGCAAATTTAATTTTAATGCCATTGGGTTCTTGAACGATGCCATCGAAAGGAAGATTTGCTTCTTTTAAACTACCTTCAATCGACGCCAATATAGATAAATCTAATTTATCTGATGACTTGGTTGGCATGATTTGAACTGCAGGCGATTCCCCAAAAAAATTAGGAATTGAGTAGATAAGGCCAATAAAAATTGCAACTAAGACAAGACCATACTTCCATTTAGGATATTGATTCATGATGAACTTAAGCTATCACTTCAGAAATTAGATAGATTTGATGGTGCCTTTAGTTAGCAAGGTTATGACGGATTGTTTCTGGATATGAATTTGAGTGCCAGCCGCAATTTCTATGGTTACATACTGATCTTTGATTTTGACCACTTTACCAAGGAAGCCTCCATTGGTCACAATTTCGTCATCTTTTTTGAGTGAGTCAATCATGAGCTTATGGGCTTTTGCTTGTTTCATTTGCGGGCGAATTAACATGAAGTAAAAAAGCACAAAAATGATGATAAATGGCAAAAAGCTCATGAGATCAGTGGGTACCGCATCAGCGGCATATGCGTAACTTATAAACATTTATATTCCTACAGGTAATTAATTTTAAAGGTTAATTTTAACACAGCAGACATTTATTGAATGCCGCGTTGACGGTTTTGATGGAATATTTTTCTATAAGTTTCAAATGTTCCATTTTCAATAGCAACCCTAGCTTCTTGTATTATTTTTTGATAATAAGACAAGTTATGGATCGTATTTAAGCGAGAGCCCAGCATTTCCCCAATCCTAAAAAGATGGTGAAGATAAGCGCGAGAATAGTTTTGGCATGTATAACATCCGCAATCGCTATCGATTGGATTTGTATCATTTTTATACTGTGTATTTTTAAGCTTTAGATCACCATATTTAGTAAATAGCCAACCATTCCTAGCATTCCTTGTTGGCATGACACAATCGAACATATCAATACCATGAGCAATGGCTTCAATAATGTCTTCTGGGGTACCTACCCCCATTAAATAGCGAGGCTTGTCTTCTGGCATTTTAGGCGCGATAAAATCAATCACTTTACGCATCTCTTCTTTAGGTTCGCCGACAGATAATCCACCAATGGCATAGCCATCGAAATTGATTTTTTTTAATTCATCAAGTGAATGTTCCCTCAGATCTTCGAACATGCCTCCTTGAATGATTCCGAACAAAGCATTCTTATTTGTTGCGTGAGCCACTTTACTTCTATAGGCCCATTTTAAACTTAGCTCCATAGAAGCTTTTGCTTCCTCATGCGAGGC
>JGI25914J50564_10000233_pt1 | contig 18007 bp, 11 predicted proteins | sample LauGreSuBDMM15SN_2_FD_50564 | JGI IMG/M metagenome (IMG submission 50564) | reverse complement strand
AAAAGCATTACCTGTTCTTGATAAACCGTTATTCCGTATGTGTCTTTTAGCAATTCTTCGCAAGCTTCAAGGTCGTATTCTATAGGTTCTTCTCCATTTTTTCTTCGGATAAAACTAGGGATGTATGCAATTGGTCCTGGACGGTAAAGTGCATTCATAGCAATCAAATCGTTAAAAACTGTTGGCTTTAATTCCTTCATGTATTTTTGCATTCCAGCACTTTCATATTGAAAAATACCTACTGTTTCTCCACGTTGAAAAAGCTCAAAAGTTTTCAAGTCATCGATAGGAAATTCATCCGGATTGATGTCTATTCCGTTTCTGTACTTCACTAATTTAACAGTGTCCTTTATTAAAGTAAGTGTTTTTAGACCCAAGAAGTCCATTTTTAACAAACCAGCACTTTCTACCACTGAATTGTCGAACTGAGTAACATATAAATCCGAATCTTTTGCGGTGGCAACGGGAACAAAATTGGTAATGTCGCTTGGCGTGATAATAACGCCACAAGCATGAATTCCGGTGTTTCTTAAATTGCCTTCTAAGATTTTAGCCTGTTGGATGGTTTCGCCACTCAAATCATCATCTTTTGAAATGGCAATTAGTTCTTTGATTTTTTCGAAATCTTCCGGCCGCAGAATTTTCTTGATTTCGGGTTCAGCATCTTTCAAAAAACGGGATAAACTCCATTTCGAAGGAATCATATTCGGAATTAACTTGGCAATTTTATCCGCTTCAAAAAGTGGCAGATCAAGAACCCTAGCAGTGTCGCGAATGGCCGATTTTGCAGCCATTGTTCCGTACGTAACGATTTGTGCAACTTGTTTTTGTCCGTATTTTTGAATTACATAATCCATAACTTTACTTCGTCCTTCATCGTCAAAATCTATATCAATATCGGGAAGCGAAACACGATCTGGATTTAGAAATCTTTCAAAAAGTAAATTGTACAGCAGTGGGTCTATGTTAGTAATTCCCAAACAATAGGCAACCACCGAACCCGCCGCAGAACCACGTCCGGGTCCAACCGAAACTTCCATTTTTCTGGCTTCTGCGATAAAGTCTTGCACAATTAAAAAATAACCTGGATAACCAGAATTGGCAATTGTCAATAATTCAAAATCTAATCGTTCTTGAATTTCTGATGTTATTTCGGAATAACGGCGTCTTGCACCTTCGAAAGTGAGGTGTTTTAAATAATCGTTTTCGCCACGAACACCTCCGTCAAATTCGTCTTGTGGATTTAAAAATTCATTTGGAATTTCAAATTTTGGGAGCAATACTTCACGCGCTAAATCGTATATTTCAATTTTATCGACTATTTCTTGAATGTTGGCAATCGCTTCGGGCAAATCGTTGAAAACTTGCTTCATTTCATCGCCAGATTTAAAGTAATATTCTTTGTTGGGCAAGCCAAATCGATATCCGCGACCACGACCAATTGGTGTGGATTGTTTTTCGCCGTCTCGCACACACAGTAAAATGTCATGTGCATTGGCGTTGCTTTTTTCTATATAAAATGTGTTGTTGGTGGCAACAATCTTTACTTCATGCTTTTTTGCCAGCGCAATCAAACCTTCATTCACGCGATTTTCATCCTCTTGATTGTGGCGCATGACTTCAATGTAAAAGTCATTTTTGAATTCATTTTTCCACCAAATTAGCGCTTCTTCCGCTTGGTTTTCGCCTAAATTTAAGATCTTATTTGGAATTTCACCATATAAATTTCCAGACAAAACAATCAAATCTTCTTTGTATTGTTGTATGATATTTTTATCTATTCTTGGCAAATAATAAAATCCGTCGGTATGCGCAATAGAAGACATTTTTACCAAATTTTGATAACCTTTTTTTGTTTTTGCTAAAAACACAATTTGATAACCATTGTCTTTTCGGGTTTTATCTTTATGATCTTCGCAGACAAAAAATTCGCAACCAACAATTGGTTTCAAATGAATTTCGGTCGGAATTTCACCGTTTTCAATGGCTAATTTGTTTTTTGCTTCTGCCGTTTTGTTGTGGTTGATAGCATCTCTAACGAAATGAAAAGCACCCATTAAATTGTTATAGTCCGTAAGTGCAACTGCTGACATTTTAAGTTCTACGGCTGATTTTACCAATTGCGCAATGGAAATCGTCGATTGTAAAACTGAAAATTGAGAATGGTTGTGAAGATGAACAAAATTGACATCGTTGAGAATGGCTTTGTTTTCGGACAATTCTTTTCGAGAAATCGGTGCAATAATTTTATCTCCTAATGCTTGCCGGGTTTTTTCTGAAGCTTCTTTTAAATTGATATGGCGAAGGCCAATGAGTTCAATTGTTTTAGGGTTTTTGAGTTGGAAATCCTCAAAATATTCTTGTTCAACTTGTAGCTCTGAAGCGGTAAAAACTTCCGTTCGAATTAATTCTAAAAAACACCTTGTTGTTGCTTCGACATCGGCAGTAGCATTGTGTGCTTCAGAAAACGGTTTGTTAAAAAGATATAGGTGTAATTCAGTTAAAGTTGGCAATTTGAATTTTCCCCCACGACCACCAGGCAATTTTAATAAAGCTGCAGTAGTTTCTGTGCAAGTATCTAAAACTGGCAAACTACTCATTTGACTTTCGATGCCCAAACGAAAAAATTCGCATCCCATTATATTCAGGTCGAAACTAAGATTTTGGCCTACAATAAATTTTGTTTTTGAAAGTGCAAGATTGAATTTTTCTAAAACTTCATTTAAATCAACACCCTCTTTGTCTGCCAATTCAGTTGAAATACCATGAATTTTTTCAGCATCAAAAGGAATATTAAAACCATCGGGCTTAACTAAATAATCTTGGTGCTCAATCAATTTTCCCATTTCGTCATGCAACTGCCACGCAATTTGAACACATCGTGGCCAGTTATTGGTGTCAGAAATTGGCGCATCATAGCGTTTTGGCAAACCTGTGGTTTCGGTGTCGAAAATTAAATACATTTTAGAATTTATATTTTTGTCCTAATGTGGCTATCAGGATAGATTTTAGCTAATAATTAAAATCTGCATTATTAGAATTGTTTCAAAAATACATTTTATCAACTAGATTTTCAAGATTAGTTATCAACAAAAAACCATTCAAAAAACTGAAAATTCAATTTTTTGAATGGTTTAAAAAAAGATAAAAACTATTAGAATAGTATTTATTTCATTATTTTTTGGATGAAATTATCGGTTGTTAACTAGTAACCTCCTCTGTTTCCGCCACCACGATTGTCTCCGCCACGGCTATTTCCACCGTAACCTCCACCACCGCCACTGTTGCGATCTCCGCCGTAACCACCGCCACTTGGACGACCGCCACCACGATTTGCACCACCATTGAAGCTTCTTCTTTCTCCTTCTGGTTTTGGTTCTGATTTATTTACAACTATTGCACGTCCTTGAACAGTTGCTCCGTTCAATTCGTCAATTGCCTTTTGTGCTTCTTCGTCGTTTGGCATTTCAACAAAACCAAATCCTTTGCTTCTTCCTGTAAATTTATCACTGATAATTTTAACTGAATCAACTGCTCCATAAGCCTCGAAAGACTCTCTTAAATCTGCTTCCTCAATACTGAATGGAAGACTTCCAACAAAAATGTTCATATATTCTATTTATTTATTGAAACAAATGTAATGCTAATTTTTTCTAAAATACTATAAATTAGGTAATTTATAACATAAAAATAATATTTATTTATTTCCGAACTCAATTTGCATTGAATTTTAAAGCGCCATCATCTACTTTCATTAACGGATTAATTTGAGATATTATAATTAAACAATCCCTAAAGGAATTTTTTATTGAAAACAATCTGTTTAAAATTAGGTTGAAATTATCTAATTTTTATTTTTCTCTTTTTTCTCTTTTTCTTCGGCAGTTGGAACAAATACTAAATCCCCAGAATTCAAATCTTTGGTTACGGTGGTATAGGGGCCAACAATTACAACATCACCTTTTTTTAGTCCAGAAAGAACTTCGATATTGGTGTCGTCTTGAATTCCTGTTTTTATGACTCTGATTACGGCTTTATTGCCATTTTTGACAAAAACACATTCAAATTTTTTGTCACTTTGAATAGTTGATTTTTCATCGCTAGCCAAAACTTCAGGTTTTTTAGCTCCAGCTGTGTCTGATTTTACCACAATAGCACTTATAGGGACACCCAAAACATTTGTTTTCCTTTTTGTAATTATATCGACAGTTGCGGTCATTCCCGGTCGAAACGGAGAATAGCTTGCTGGTTTTCCCTCTGTTAAATCTTGGTAAGATTCTTTTAAAATTCTAATTTTTACTTTAAAATTTGTAACTTGATCTGCTGTCAAAGCTGTGCTTGCAGAATTAGAAATACTAGTGACGATGCCTTTAAATTCTTTTTTGAGGTAAGCATCTACTTCCACTTTAGCAGCATCACCAACGTTAATTTTCACAATGTCATTTTCGTTTACATCGACTTCTACTTCCATATTATTGAGATTGGCAACACGCATGATTTCTGTTCCTGCCATTTGTTGTGTTCCTAAAACGCGTTCGCCAAGTTCAACTGCTAAAGAAGAGATTGTCCCTCCTTCTGGTGCATAAATGGTGGTTCTTCCTAGATTGTCTTTCGCCTCATTTACGGTCGCCGAGGCGCTTTTTACATTGAAATAAGCTGATTCTTTTGCTGCTTTTGCAACTTCAAATGATGAAATGGCTTTGTCCCAATCTGACTTTGAAATAATGCCTTTGTCAAATAAAGTTTTGCTTCTATCAAAATTCGCTTTTGCTTCTTTGAATTGTGCATCGGCTTGGCTCAAACCTGCTTTTGTTTGCGACAAACCTGCAACCGTTCGGTTGTAGCCAGAAGTGTAAAGGTCGGGATTTATTTTAACCAACAAATCTCCTTTTTTAACTACTTGTCCCTCCTTCACTGGTAAAGCGATGATTTCACCTGAAACTTCTGACGAAATTTTCACTTCAATTTCAGGTTGAATTTTTCCCGTTGCAGAAACAGTTTCGACAATAGTCATTTCGTTGACTTTTGCAATTTCGATTTCTTTACCTTTGTTTTTATCGCCAATTATGCCTGTTTTAGACATTACTAACAAAGCAACAATTACAATAACAACAGCTCCTAAAGTGATATAAATTGATTTTTTTGACATGATTTTAATTTTGTATTAATGGAATTCCAAAATAGAATTCAACGACTTTTACTCTAAAAATATAATCGTATTTGGTTCTTAAAACTTCTGATTGTGCATTTACAAATAAGGTTTGTGCTTGGTTCAGATCGAATGTATTCATCATACCAACATTAAATTTTTCTTTGGCATAATTATATGCTTCTGTTCTTGCCTCGAGAGCAGAAAGAGCAGATTCATAGGTATTCAAAGCCCCTTTTGCATCTGTAAAAGCGGTGAAAACATTTCTTTCTAAATCTAATTCTTGTTGACTGTAAGCCACTTTTGAACGTTCTAAACTGATTTTTGATCGGGCAACATTGTTTTTGGCAGAAAATCCATTCAGGATTGGAATGTTCAATTGAAAACCAAACGAATGCCCTTTATTTTCACTAAACTGATTAAAAATGGGATTTGGCCCACCAAGAACTGGCGTGAAATTGGGTTGTAAAACCGTTTGATTCGTGCCTTCAACAAAGCCGATTGGCGAGTTGGGATTGGCTAAATTTGGCGCAAGTCCTTGAAAAGTTTGTGCATTAGAAGCTCTTGTATTCAAACTATAAAAACCAATTAAACTCGGTTGATATGCACCTTTTGCAATTTTCACATCTTTTTGAGCAATTTCTAAATTGGTTCTCGCAATTTTTAGTTCGACTCTTTGTTCTTTTGCTTTTGCTAAAATAACATCCGCTGGCAATTGCATCGTAGTACTTTCTGTAATAACATATGCTCTGTCTTCAATATCAAAATTTTGAAAATCATTTAGTTGAAGCAATTGTGCCAAGCTTAATTTTGAAATTAATAAAGTGTTTTCTGCAATTATCACCGCTTGCAAGTTACTTGCTAATGTTGCTTTTATGTCTAAAAAATCGCCTTTCGGAACAGACCCTGCATCTACCAATTCTTTGGTCCGACTCATTTGTTTTTCAGTATTTTGTTGTTGTTCCTTTTGAACTTTTAAATTCTCTTTATTAAAAAGTATTTGTAAAAAAGCATTGGCAACATTCAGCGAAACATCATCTTTCATTTTTTCAATTTGATACTGTGCAGCTAAAATTGATAAATTAGTTTTTCGAAACCGATTTTGATTTTGCAGACCATTATAAATTACGATATTTGAATTTAGACCAGCAGAAGTAAATTGCGTAGTTTGATTTTCTAGTAGACCAGTCGTGATGTTTTGATTCAATCCAATATTCCAAGAATGAGACAAATTTGAACTTAAAGTTGGTAAAAAACCTCCAATTGCATCCTTTTTTGAAATTTCAGTAGTTTGCTTGTCTAGATCGGCTTGTTTAATAGAAATATTGTGTTGCAATGCATAATCGACACATTCTTTGATTGTCCATTTTTTGGTTTGAGCAAAGGTTGGACTACCAACGAAAAATGCAATAAAAAAAATATAAATAATTCTGGAGCTTTTCATCATTAAAAATTAATAAATGAGATTTTAATGTTATTATTTTGGCTTTTCATTACTAAAAACAAAACACAAATCAACAATTTAATCGTAAGACGCAAAATTTGAATTTGTGTTACATCGCTTTTCAATTAAATTTAAATTATTTTTGTGCTTTCTAAAGTAAAATTTATTTTGTATGTACCGATTATCCGCAGTAATTGTAGCGTTTTTTATTACTATAAGTTGTTCTACTACTCAAAAGATAGCCACTTTCAAACCAGAACCAGACGATGCTTCTCCTTTGATATATGACAATGTTCCGTCGTTTATAGATTTACCAATTACTATCAAATTAAAAGAAATTGAAAACCAAACCAATGCTTTTTTGAAAGGAGTTATTTATGAAGACAACAAAATTGAAGACGATGATTACATCATTAAAGTTTGGAAGGCTGCGCCAATCACCTTAAATAACAATAACGGAAAAATTGAAACGATTCTTCCGTTAAAAGTGGTTTTGAATTACCGCTATGGCATCAACAAATTTGGCGTTTCACTTTACGATACGCGCGAATTTAACCTAAATGGAAAAGTCAATTTATCCAGCAACGTAAGTTTGACCAACTGGAAATTAAATACCGCAACCGAATTAAAATCTATCGATTGGAACGAAACTCCAACAATGAATATAGCAGGAAAAAGTGTTGCAATTACTTATTTAATTAATCCTGCAATTCGACTTTTTAAAGCAAAAATCGAAAAGAACATTGACGATGCCATAAAAAAATCGATGGATTTTAAACCCAATGTTTTGGATGCCCTCGAAAAAATTTGTGCGCCAAATCTCATCAATCCAGAATACGAAAGTTGGTTGCGCATTGTGCCAATTGAGCTTTATACNACCGAAGCAAAACTTAAAAAGGAAAATATTGAANTCGAGATGGGTTTGAAATGCTACATCGAAACTTTGGTTGGTATTCAGCCAGAAAATAAATTTGATAGCAACAAAATTGCGTTAAAACCGGTCTCGTCGATGCCTAACAAAATAACAGCAAATATTTTGGCAATTTCTACCTATAAAGATGCTTCTAAAATAATGACCAAAAATTTTGTAGGCAAAGAATTTGGTTCGGCAAACAAGAAAGTTACAGTCCAAAGCGTAAATCTGTGGCACAAAAACGGCAAAATGGTCATTGCGTTAGATTTATTGGGAAGCTTAAATGGAACAATCTATTTGGCTGGTTTTCCGCAGTACAATGCGACTACAAAAGAGATTTTTTTCGATCAGCTCGACTATGCGATAGATACAAAAAGCACCTTGCTTAGAACGGCAAATTGGTTGGCTTCAGGCTATGTGCTTAAGAAATTCCAAGAAAGTTGTCGCTATTCTATTCAGCCCAATTTAGANGANGGCAAACAGAAAATGTTGGGATATATGAAGAACTTCTCACCGATGCCGGGCGTTTTTGTAAACGGAACCATAGGTGATATCGATTTTAAGAAAATTCAATTGACCAATAAAGCCATCATTGCTTTTTTATCAGTTGAAGGGAAAGTAAATGTTTTGGTTGATGGGTTGAAATAACGCCAGACTTTTTTCTATATTTTTGCTTTTTAATTGTTTTTTCTAATTTATTGGTAAGTTTATTATTTACTTCCTAAAAATAAAAAAAACGTAAACTCTTTTTAAAAAAATATATTTCAAAATACCTAGCTTTAAAAAGCTTAATAAATTATAAGTTTAATGAAACTACTAGTTAAAAACCAGCTTTCTGGACTAAATCTGGACGCTAATATTATNAATAATTTAACAAATTTACTTTTTATTTGTAGTTAAATTTACCAACTGAATTATGCTAGAAACACAAATGTATCTTAATATTTCTACTCAGATGAGATCCTGCTTTACTATTTTCAGTTTTTTGTTTTTCGTACATTCCTATTCTCAAAATACGGAAAGTCAAGAGAAGATAAAAAAAAGTATCGAAAATTATTTTCAGTATGAAAGAGAAATCATTCACGTTCATTTCAATAAAANGNTNTTCGTAAACAATGAGGACATTGGTTTTAGAGGATATGTTTTTAACAAAAACAGCAGTGCTCCACATTTAAATACTGCAAACGTTCAATTAGTAATTTATAACAATCAAAATGAAGTGGTTCAAAAGCAATTGCTATTTACAACATTGGGCACTTTTGATGGGGTAATTCATTTGAATGAAAAATTCAAATCGGGCAAGTATAAATTTCATTTTTATACCAATTGGATGATTAATTTCAAAGAAGATGATTCATTTCAGCAAACCATTGAAATAATTGATAAAAATGAGTCTTATAGTTTTGAACTAAATCAACCAGATTGGAACACGGCCAAAGTTTCCTTTTTTCCAGAAAGTGGCGTTATCATTAAAGATGTTGTTAATAGAGTTGGCGTAAAAATAATCGATTGCAATCGCAAAGGAATAAGTATCAGTGATGGGATTGTTATAGATTCAAAAGCGAAAGAAATTACCAAGTTTACAACTAATAAAATGGGAAATGGAAATTTTTATTTCACTCCAATTCCTGATGAAAACTATTTCATAAAAATTCATTCTGACAAAATAAATGTGTCTGAACCATTACCAAAAACCAGTGAAAATGGAATAAAGATAAGTTATAACAACAATTTATCGAACAATCATTTGGTAATTTCTGTCAACACAGATGATTCTGGAGTACCATTATATGAAAATAAAAAATACATCCTTTTAATTCATCAAGATGGAAATTCAATTCAAAAAGTATTTACATTTAATAATAAAGAAAGGCAACAGGTTCTTGATTTCGATAAAAAGTATTTGTCCAATGGCGTTAATACTATTCGAGTAATCGATGAGAATTTCAATCAAGTCGCTGAACGATTGGTTTATATTTATGGAATGCAAAAGCCAAACATAAAATTGGAGGCCAAAACCATTGCTGCTGACAGCATTAAGTTATTTGGTTACTCTGATTTGAAAGAGGCAAGTTTAAGCTTGAGTGTAATTCCAGAAAATAATTCTTGTGTGGGCAATAAAAAGTCAATCCTAGGAACATTTTATTTAAACGCCTATTTAGAACATCCTGAAATTGAAACCTATCTTTACTATGATGTAGATAATAATACTAGAAATCAGGATATGGAGCTTTTGATGCTCAATCAAAAACGAAGTAAATACCTTTGGAGTGATATACAATCCAACCCGCCGAAAATGACTTATCGATTTACTAAAGGTGTAACAATTGCTGGTAAAGTTCAGAAAAAATTAAATCCAAAATCAAAATACAAAGTTTCATTAATCTCCTTAAAAGACATAGTTTTCGACGAAACTACAATTGATGAAAAAAATGAATTTAAGTTTGAGAATTATTTTGCCCAAGACTCTACTGTGTTTTTATTGCAGATGCTGAACGAAAAAAATAGCGCGATTTACACCGAAATGGCCGTTAAAGTAATACGAAATGACTCACTAATCAAACAGCTCAAATTTGATGAGAAGTCAAATTGTCCAACATTAAAAAACTTAGCAAATAGCTTTACGTTTACAACTTCAAAATCTGATGGAGAAATTATAAATCTATCTGAAGTAAAAATTAAGAGTAAGTATAAAAAACAGGAATTTACACATCGCAATGAAGTGGGTTCAAGTACAGCAGTTGCCTATAAAATTGATGATGACGCATTTGGGAATGTCCTTGATTTTATTGGCAGAAACGGTTACAGAACAGGAATTAATCCAGAGAATAATGATGCCTACATTAAAAATCCAAGAAACGGAGCGTTTTCTGAGAACAGTGGACCTCCAGCAGTTTACATAGACAATGATTTAGTTTTCGATTTAAATCTTTTATATAGTCTATATTTAAATGATGTGGATGAAATTTACATAGATAAAATTGGGTTTTCATCAGCTGGAGGAAGTTCAGGAACAATAAAAATTTATCTTAAAAAAGGAGTGAAAAACGACTATTATAGAACAAAATATACTTCACTTATTGTCACTACTGGTTTTTCAAAGAAAAATGACTTCCAAAACGCGCAATTTGACAACCAAAAAGAATATTTTGCGTTTGGAACTTTGGGTTGGAATCCAAAAATAATAATCAAAGACAATACGAATTTTGAGGTTTCATTGCCAAAAGGAAATCAATCAGAAATTCAAGTGCTATTAGAAGGATTTACAAACGATGGACAATTAATATCTGAAATTAAAAAAATTCCAATTATTAAGACATTTTAAAAAAAACCGAGAAATGTAAATTTAAATTTCCTACTTTTTGTATTTTTGAAACTTGTAAATCGGCAGAAAAACTCGTGCTTAGATAAGTTTTAAGAACTTCAAAAAAATAATTTTACTTTACATTAATCGTACGTAACATTAAACAAAAAATCCCTAACTACTTAANTATAAGNNATTAGGGATGTTTTCTGTGGTACCTCCAGGGATCGAACCAGGGACACATGGATTTTCAGTCCATTGCTCTACCATCTGAGCTAAGGTACCTCTTTATTGCGGGTGCAAATATAGAACGATTTTTAATTTATCCAAAACAATTTTTAAAAAAAATGAATTCTTATCTTTGCAATCTATTTTATGATTTATGATTTTAGCAATTGATGTGGGGAATTCAAGAATTAAAGCAGCTGTTTTTGAGAACAGTAAGCTTGTTGAACACTTTGTTTTTGTTAAAGAAAATTTAGAAAATTCACTTTCAATAATTATTGAAAAATTCAGTTCTATCACCGATTTGGTTTTATCATCGGTAGGAAATGTTGAAATCGATAGCTTTTTGAAATACCAGAACATCCTTAAAGTTCATTGTATAGATCATCAAACTGCTTTTCCCTTCAACAATTTATACCAAACTCCATTAACGTTAGGAATTGATAGGATGGTACTTTCGGCTGGAGCAGTTATTCAATTTCCAAAAAAAAATAGGCTCGTGATTGATGCTGGAACTTGTGTTACATATGATTTTATAGATGAGTTTGACAATTATCATGGCGGTGCAATTTCGCCTGGACTACAACTGAGGTACAAAGCATTAAATGATTATACTGCAAGACTTCCGCTGTTAGCTTTAGATAATCCGGAAAATTTTATTGGTAGCTCGACAAATGCTGCCATACATGCTGGCGTTGTAAATGGATTAGTATATGAAATGAACGGTTTTATCGAAGATTTTGAAAAGAAACATTCAAACTTTATAATAATTTTAACGGGTGGAGATACAGATTTTTTGGCTAAACGATTAAAAAATACCATATTTGCCAATTCAAATTTTTTGTTAGAAAGTTTGAACAACATATTCCAATAGAAAATTCAAAAATGATTAAAAAAATTATAGTAAGCATTTGTTTACTTTTTGCAATAGGAGCAATGGCTCAACAAGGTAGTGCCTCTCCATATTCTTTTTNCGGAATAGGTGATGTAAAGTTCAAAGGAACTGCTGAAGCAGCTGCAATGGGAGGGATTGGTGTTTTTCCGGATAGCATTCACTTGAATTTACAAAATCCCGCATCCTACACAAGTTTGAAATTAACAACTTTGGCTTTTGGTGGCACCTACAGTAATTCAAATTTAAGAACAAATACTCAGTCTGAAAAAGCCAGAAGAACAACTTTAGATTATATTGCCTTGGGCATTCCAATGGGAAAATTTGGAGCAACAATTGGTTTAATGCCAACTTCTTATGTAGGTTACAAAAACCAATCTATGGTTCAAAACACAGAAATTAGAAGATCGTTTGGAAAAGGTGGAGTTAACAAAGCATTTTTAGGATTAGCTTATAAACTGACTTCAAAATTAAGTATCGGGGCAGATTTAGGTTACAATTTTGGTCAAATTGAAACCAAAGATATTTTATTTTTAAACAATATTCAATACGGTTCAAGAGAAATAAACACCTCTAATTTATCTGGATTAACAGTAAATACTGGATTGATGTATAGTTCAAAAATTAAAAAGAAATATGATTTTTACGGTAGTTTAGTTTATTCGCCACATGCTAATTTAAATTTGACCAATTACAGAAAAACCGCACTGATTGTTTATTCTCAAGATATTGAACAAGAAACTATTGTGCCTGGTTCAGAAATTGAAGACAGCAACAATAATGACAAGTCAATAAAATTACCTTCAAAATTGGCTATTGGAACTGGTTTTGGACAAGATAGAAAATGGCTCATTGGGGCAGAAATTACTTGGTNGCAAACAAGCAGTCTATCGAATCGTTTTAACGATATCTCGANAGGAAAATTTGAAAATGCAAGAAGATATGTTATNGGCGGTTATTTTGTGCCAAAATACAACTCGTTTAACAGTTATTTTGAAAGAATTACTTACCGTGGAGGATTTAGATACGAGAATACTGGTTTGCTAATCAATAACAAATCGGTTAACGACATGGCCGTTTCTGCAGGATTTGGCTTACCTGTCGGAGGAAGATTATCAAATGTAAACTTTGGAATAGAAGTTGGAAAAAAAGGAACAAAAGCAAACGATTTAATCGAAGATAAATATATTAACTTTACACTTAGTTTTTCATTAAGTGACAAATGGTTTGTAAAATCTAAATACAACTAATCGGATTTTTAAGAATCTTTAAATGATTGGTAAAAATAAAATAGTTATTTTTTTTCTTATAACATTGATGTTTACAATGTCATTTGGTTGTGAAAGTAATTTGAAAGAAGTTCAAAAAAGTACATTTTCAGAATTTTCGCCCAGTGGAGAAGCAGACAGTTTAACTTTAAAATATACTGATTCTGGAAAAATTCAAGCAGTTTTAGCCACATCAAAAATGCGCGATTATGCTTCGGTAATTTTTCCGTTTACAGAATTTCCTAATGGTATTTTAGTGACACTTTATGATAAAAGTGCTAAAAAAACTTTTGTAAAAGCTGATTTTGCAACATCTTTTAAATTAACAGATATCATTGATTTGCGTGGAAATGTAAAAATAACATCAGACCAAGGCGCTTTTTTGGAAACCCAGCAATTGTATTATGACCAAAAAAACGAGTGGTTTTATACAGAAAAATTCTTCAAGTTAACGGATCCTAAAAACGGCAACACATCTGGAGAAGGCGTCGATTTCAATAAAGATTTCACAGTGGTAAACTATCAAAAAGTAAAAGGAATAATCGATCAAGTAAAATAAAATATGTCAATTTTAAAAAATGTTTTCTACATATATATCGTATTAGCAATTCTCTTTTTTTATGATGGAATTGTGCGCATCTCAAATAACGAACCACATCCTTGGTTGAGTTTTTTAATTGGTGCCGGAGCCGTTTTAATGTTTTTTTTCAGAAGAAAATATTCCAAAAGATTTGATGACCATTACAACAAAAAGTAACTATGGAAATTAGTATTATAATAATATGTTTNATACTATGCGCCTTCTTTTCGGGAATGGAAATTGCCTTTATATCCTCGAATAAAGTTTACCTTGGCATCGAAAAATTGCAAGACAGTTTTAGTTCCAAAATACTNACCAAACTCACCCAAAATCCATCCAAATTTATTGCAGCAATGCTCATTGGCAACAATGTAGGATTGGTGATTTATGGTTTCTACATGGGAGATTTAATCATGAATTTGTTCAATTCCTTTCATTTTCATATTTCCAGTTTATCTTCACTTCTGATTCAAACGGTACTTTCAACTTTGGTAATTTTAATTACATCTGAATTTCTTCCGAAGGTTTTTTTTCAGATTTATGCCAATTCAATTGTGAAAATTTTAGCGTTTCCGGCCTATATTTTCTATTTGCTTTTCTATTTTGTCTCTACGTTTATTATTTGGATTTCTGACATAATTCTCAGGAAATTATTCAATACAAATGGTGATCAAGAACAACTTTTTTTTAGTAAAATTGAACTTGGCGATTATATTTCACAACAAATGAGTAGTGTTCACGAAAACGACGAAGTAGATTCTGAAATTCAAATTTTTCAAAATGCTTTAGAGTTTTCGGGTGTGAAAGCAAGAGAGATCATGATTCCGAGGACAGAAATATCTGGTGCAGAAATCGATAGCGCTATAGAAGATTTAAAAAATAAATTTATCGAAACTGGCTATTCTAAAATTTTGGTTTATCAAAATTCGATTGACGATATTGTTGGGTATGTACATTCTTTTGAACTTTTTAAAAAGCCAAAAACAATAAAAGGAGTTATGATTCCTGTAGAATTCGTGCCAGAAACGATGTTCATAAAAGATGTCATGAATTTGCTCACTAAAAAAAGAAAAAGTGTTGCAATTGTTTTAGATGAATACGGCGGAACATCCGGAATGTTAACAATTGAAGACATTGTCGAAGAACTTTTTGGAGAAATTGAAGACGAACACGATGAGGTTGAAACATTAATTGAAAAAGATTTGGGCGATGATAATTATCTTTTTTCAACTCGATTAGATGTTGAATACATTAATCAAATATATAAATTAGCTATTCCTGAAGACGATTCTTATTCAACTTTGGGTGGATTTATTGTCGATTTCACAAAAGAAATTCCTCAAAAAGGCGACAAAATTCAAATTCTTAACTTTCATTTCACCATTAAAGAAGCGACAAATAAAAAAATTGAGTTAGTAGAATTGGCCATTCGAGATTAAAAATTAAAAAAAATATACATTTTTTGGCAAAATATAATCACACAACTATAATAATTAAATAGATAATTGTATTTTCGCAAACTGAATTAAAAATTAACAATTATAAAAATGGCAGTTTTATCAAAAATTAGACAACGTTCACTTCTTTTAATACTCGTTATAGGCTTTTGTCTATTAGCTTTCATCATCGGTGATATTTTTCAAAGTGGCTCATTTAATCAAAGCGGTAGAAATATCGGAAAAGTTAATGGAAAAGAAATAGCTTTTGAAGATTTTAGAATAAAAGTAGATGCCGTTGAAAAAAGCGGTCAAGGAATGACGGCACCTCAAGCAGTAAATAGAGTTTGGGAACAAGAAGTTTCTATTGCTTTGTTAACAGCAGAATTTGAAAAATTAGGATTAGAAGTAGGTGAAAAACAAATTATTGAAGTGCTAAAACAAAGTCAAGATATTGGGCAAAATCCAGAATTTTTGAATGATGCAAAACAATTCGATCTTGCAAAATTCCGTGCTTTCTTCAAAAATAATCCACAATCTGCACAATTATTAAAAGACAGAGAAAAAGACGCAACATTGAATGCGAAATATCAAGCATACAATAGTTTGATAAAATCTGCCATCTACACAACAACTGCAGAAGCAAAATTGAAATACGAATTGGAAAGCAACAAAGTTAACTTTGATTTTGTTTCTGTTTTGTATTCAACAATTAAAGACAGTGACGTAAAAGTCTCTGATGAAGAAATCGTTGCTTACATGAAGAAAGATGAAAAAAAATACAAAGCAGATGAAAACCGCGAAATCGAATTTGTAACGATAGAAGACAAAGCATCTCCAGAAGATGAAGCAGAGGTTAAAAATGCAATAAATGCAGCTTTGAACGGAAGTATTGTTTTTAATCAAGCAACTGGAAAAAACGATACGTTACCAAGTTTTAAGACAGCAATAAATGTAGCTGAATACGTAAATAACAATTCTGACAGTCCATATGACTCTACGTTTGTGGCAAAAAAAGATTTGCCAGCAGAACATGCTGAAAAATTATTTACTTTGGGTACAGGCGAAATTTATGGTCCATATTTGAATAATGGTAGTTATGCAGTTAGTAAATTGTTGGCTAGACAAGCCGGGGCAACTGCAAAAGCAAGTCATATTTTATTAGCTTACAAAGGAGCAATGCGCGCAAATCCATCTGTAACAAGAACAAAAGAAGAAGCTGCTGCGAAAGCAAATGAAATCTTAGCGCAAGTAACTGCCAACCCAGGTGCTTTTTTAATGCAAGCTTTCCAAAATTCTGATGATTCTTCAAAACAACAAGGTGGAGATTTAGGCTATTTTTCAAAGGGTCAAATGACACCAAAATTCAACGATTTCGTTTTTGGAAATCCAATTGGAAAGATCGGGCTAGTTGAAACAGAATTTGGTTATCATATTATCAATGTAACAGACAAGCAAGATGCAGTTCGTTTAGCTACAATTGTTAGAAAAATACAACCATCTGAATCTACAACAGACAAAGCATACACAAAAGCGGTTAAATTTGAAATGGACGCCAATTCAAAAGCATTTGATGCAGTGGCTAAAGAAGCTAAATTAACGGTGAATCCGGCATTGAAATTGAAAGCTATGGACGAAAGTGTTGGAAGTTTAGGCAATCAAAGACAAATTGTAAAATGGGCTTTTGACAGTAAAACAAATGTTGATGATGTTAAAAGATTTGAAGTTTTGAATGTAGGAAATGTAATTGTCAAGCTAAAAGCCAAAAATCCAGAAGGTTTACTTTCTTTAGTTGAAGCAAGACCGGCTATTGAACCAATTTTGAAAAACAAGAAAAAAGCGGCTTTAATTACTGCAAAAATGAAAGGAAGTTCTTTAGAAGCAATTGCAAAGGCAAATGCAAGTGGTGTTCAAACTGCAACTGATTTAACAGTAGAGAATGCTGTTTTGCCAGGAGCAGGGCAAGAGCAAAAAGTAGTTGGAACAGCATTTGTTTCTGGAAGCAAACTATCTGCCCCAATCGAAGGGAATTCTGGTGTTTACGTAATCAAAACTAAAAATGTAATCAAAGCGCCAGCGTTGGTTGTTTATACTGATTTTGTTACAAAATTGAATCAACAAAATGCTCAAGCCTCAGGAAGAGTAATTGGAGCGTTAAAAACCGATGCTAAAATTGAAGACAACAGACAGTTGTTTTACTAAAATAAAATACTTTTCAAAAAAAATCTCGAAGTAATTCGAGATTTTTTTTGTTTAATATTTTAAAAAATAAAGTTAAAGAGATAACTATTTTTCTTTGTTTACTTTTGCAATGTATTTTTCTAATGCCATTGTCATTGAAGGTGCTTCTGGCGAAGGAGCCATTATGTCNACTCTCAATCCATGGTCTAGCGCTTCTTTTTGAGTGGTACTTCCGAAAACAGCAATTCTTGTATTTTTTTGATCGAAATCTGGAAAATTCATGAACAAAGATTTTATTCCTGTGGGACTAAAGAAAGCTAAAATATCATAGTAAACATCTGCCAAATCCGACAAATCACTCATTACCGTTTTGTACAATGTAGCTTGTGTCCAATCGACTTTAAGATTATTTAATGTCTGCGGCGCATCTGCGTTTAATTGGTCTGATGCTGGTAGCAAAAACTTTTCGTCTTTGTACTTTTTTATCAAAGGCGACATGTCAACAAAATCCTTTTGACCAACGTAAATTTTGCGTTTTCGGTAAACTACGTACTTTTGTAAATAAAAAGCAATGGCTTCAGATTGACAAAAATATTTTAGACTTTCTGGCACTTT
>JGI25914J50564_10000229_pt1 | contig 18127 bp, 16 predicted proteins | sample LauGreSuBDMM15SN_2_FD_50564 | JGI IMG/M metagenome (IMG submission 50564) | reverse complement strand
AGATGAATCTTTATTAAAACTTACTGATTCTACAAATGTTATTTTATTATTTATCATATTTATATCACAATTACAATTTATTTCATTTGCCGATAAATCTATATCATTAGGACTTTGTATAATTAAATTAGCAGTGATATCTTCAAAAACTTGATTAAATTCATTTTTATTAAATTTAATTTTATTTATTTTTTTAATATCATTATTTGACATGTCTATATCACAATTACAATTTATTTCATTTGCCGATAAATCTATATCATTAGGACTTTGTATAATTAAATTAGCAGTGGTATCTTCATAAACTTGATTAAATTCATTTTTATTAAAAGTTATTTTTTGTAAATTAATAATTCCTTTATTTCCAGCATTATTGCCTACTGTTAAAACACTAAATAAATTTTGAGAAAGTAAATTAAAAGGTATATCATTAATTGTATTAACTTCCAAATTATCTACATTATCAATATTATTCGTTTTCATATTTATTTTACTATCTACCTGAAGCCCATCAGGGTTTGTAGTTCGTAAACCATCAGGTCCAAATATAGCACTTTTTAGACTTCCAACTCCTTCTGTTATAATTAATTCATCTCGAATAACTAATACATTAGGCGTTGAAATTTCTAAAATAGGAGCAAGTTTACGTTTGTCTATTATAGAAAAAGCAGTTTCTTGTATTGTTTTATCTGTAAAACAAATGCCATCTACTTTATTGGTAAAAACCATTATTATAATTATTGGATATTATTATCTGAGGAAAATAAAAATGTTGGTGTTAAATATAAATACAAAAATTTACTAGTTAATGTAGGAATACCTCCATTAGCTGTATCAATAACTATATTAAATATAGTATGCGCGTTTTTTGTTATTCTAAAAGAGGAAGTAGTAAATGAATTTAATGTCGTTGTGAAAGAACAATTATTTGTTTGTTTAAGAATAGAATCACTACTATATTCTGTAATACAATAATACATAATAGATTGTTTATAATTAGCATTACTAATATTTACTTCTTTTCCTAAAAGATTTCCCATAGCATAATTTTGATATGTAGTTAAATAAGAAATACTCTTATCATCAATTTGTATACTTGTACCAACATCATTTAAAGAAGCATCATTAATAGGAGTATTGTTGGGCGCATCAATCCAGTTAACTATTCCACAAGAAGGCACAGAAATTGTAGGTGGAAATGTTGTAGCTGTTTCGGCTACAATAAATTGATAACTAAAAGAAATATTATCATCTGCTAAACCATTATTTGTTCTTATTAAAGCTGGTAAAACTGATAAATCAAAATTCCAAGTATTGTTAGAACTTTGTTTTGATTTAATAATATAAAAAGGAAGTTTACCTGATGGTCCTTCGGGTCCAATATCTCCTCTATCACCTTTTAAAAAACGATTTGTTAAACACCTATTATTTAATTTATCTATTAAAGACATTTATATAATATAAATATAAATTATTTAAAGAATATTCATATTATAATATGTGGATAGAAATATCCAAGCACTTGTAGTTTAATGGTTAGAGCATCGGTCTTATGAGCCGAATATCTGAGTTCGATCCTCAGCTAGTGCAATTTATTATAATTTTATTTAAAATACTTAATAAAATTATGAACTTCTGTTTAATACTTCGGTACTTGACGCACGAAAAAATAATTCATAAAGGTATTCTATTTTACGCTCATAATTAATATTTATTATTCCTTGGCCTGCTGGTCCTTCTACACCTTGTATTCCTTGTATGCCTTGTAATCCTTGCGGACCCTGAGGACCTTCAACACCCTGAGGTCCTGTATCACCTTTTATTCCTTGTGGACCTTGTGGTCCTTGGGGACCTTGGGGGCCTTCTGGACCACCATGAGGACCTTGAGGTCCTTGGGGACCTTGAGGACCTTCAGGACCTTGAGGACCTTCAGGACCATCAAAACCTTGTGGCCCCTGAGGTCCTATATAGCCTTGAGGACCTTGTGAGCCTTCAAAACCTTGAGGACCTTGTGGTCCTTCAAAACCTTGTGGTCCTTGTGGGCCTTGAGGTCCTTCAGGACCCTGTGGACCTTGAGGTCCTTCAAAACCTTGTAGACCTTGTATACCTTGTGGACCTTCCGGGCCTTGTATTCCATCTTCTCCTTGCGGACCCTGAGGGCCTTCTGGGCCCGCAGGACCTTCTGGGCCTTGTATTCCGTCTATACCAGTAGGTCCTTCTGGACCATCTAAACCAGCAGGTCCTTCTGGTCCTTGTGGACCTTCTGGACCTTGTGGACCTTCTGGACCTTGAGGACCTTCGGGGCCTTGAGGACCTTCAAGGCCTTCGGGACCTTGTGGACCTTCTGGTCCTGCGGGACCCTCTGGACCATCAATTCCTTGTGGACCTTCTGGTCCTTCCGGACCTTGTGGACCTTCTGGACCTTCAGGACCTTCAGGACCTTGAGGACCTTCTGGACCTTGTGGTCCTTCTATTCCTTCTGGTCCTTGTATTCCTTCAGGACCTTGTTTTCCTTCTGGTCCTTGTGGACCTTCTATTCCTTGTGGACCTTCTGGACCTTGAGGACCTTCAGGTCCTTGTGGGCCTTCTGGACCTTCTATACCTTCTATACCTTGAGGTCCTTCAGGACCTTCTGAACCTGGAGGGCCTTCAGGACCTTGTGGACCTTGTGGGCCTTCCGGACCTTCTAAACCTTGAAGACCAGTAAAACCTCTGGGTCCAGTTACGCCTGGAGATCCTGTTAATCCTTGTGGTCCTGGTAGTCCTTGAGGACCTATTAATCCTTGAGGACCAGTTAAACCTCGTGGTCCAATTAAACCTTGGGGACCTTGTGACCCAGTTAAACCATTTGCTCCTGGAAGACCTACTGAACCTCTTGGACCTACAGCGCCTGCTGCTCCTTTTACTCCTGCTACACCTGCTGGCCCAGCTGGACCAGCAAGACCTACTGAACCACGAGGACCAACGGCTCCAGCAGCACCTTTGGGTCCAGCAGGACCAATTGGACCAGCGGGACCAACATTCCCTTTAGGTCCAGCTGGTCCAACTGGACCAGCTGGACCAGCTGGACCAGCAGGACCTGCTGGTCCTCTTGGACCAATAGCTTTTAATGATAACGTTTGTGATTTATTTTTTACTTGAGGTTTTGTTTTAGCTTTTAAAGGAAATGATATTTTTGTATTTTGTAATTGAAAATTTTTAATTTTGTATAAGTTCATATTATAATATAATAATTAATTTTTTCCTTTATTTTTTCTTGTTTTTTTTCCTCTTGCTTTGGAACGTAATTGTTGTTCTAATCGATAAATCTTTTTTGTCGTTTTTTTTACTAATTTTTTGCCTACATTTCTACCTAATTTTCTATAACTATCTCTTTGTTTTTTTAATTTATTAATATCATTATAAAGATCATGAGATTCGCAAGATGTATCAATGATACTAACATTTGGAATATTTTGTAAATAATTATAAAGAACAAACGCAGTAGTTGAGTAAATCATATCTCCAGAAACAAATGTATTATTAAATACATTATATTCCCAACTTTGTTTATCTGGAATTTTATCTTTTAATAAATAATTATTAAATTGTTTATAAATAGGACAAGTTAGGATATTGTCAAATGATGTATATGTTATTTGATTTGTTTGAAAATTAAAATGACTATCAATACCTTGTGAAATATATGGTTTATTTATTTTGGGTACAATAAAAGTTGTTTTATTAACAAAATATATACCATTTGGACTTTTAGTTTTTAAAGATGTTTCTATAATCCAGATCTTATTAATTATTTTTTCATTTTTACTATTTGTTATAAATTGTAGTCTATTATGTAATTGATTTTTCCTTGCTAAATAATCATAATAATTTCTATGGCCTTCAGGTTTAATTGTTTCTTCTCTATATCCCTCGATATTTTCAATAATTTCTTTTGCTTCTTGAATATTTTCACTATTTAATGAATTCCAATGTTTTTTATTTAATTCCTTCATTATATTAACTCTATCATTCGGATAATGTGATGTTATACACATTTGTGCACCTTCAATTAATCTATTTAAATGTTGTATAGGATTAAAAAAATGTGTTAAAGTTTTATTATATTTATTTATATTTGTTGTTTCTAATGTACCATGACAACAATTTAATAATAATGTTTGAGAAGAATTTGTAGCCGTATTTGGAATAGAACTAGATTTAGAACTAGATCTAGAACTAGATTTAGAACTAGATTTAGAACTAGACTTAGAAATAGATCTAGAACTAGAACTGGTTTTAGAACTAGATCTAGAACTAGACTTAGAACTTACACTTAATTCTCCTTCATCTCTTAAATATTTGATAAATTTATTTAGTTCATTTTTACTTAAATTTTCTTCTGTTAACAAATAGTGTTTTATTTGGCTATTAGTAAGATTTACATCTCTATCTTGTCCTTGATCTATATAATATTCCCATACATTATTATATAAATCATCAAATTTATCTTCTTCTTCTCGTGTTATACTCATATATTTATTATATAGTTTTTTGTATTATAAATATAAAAATTGAAATTAAATATTTATTAAATAATATATAAAACTTATTCACAATGAACGAATTCTTCTTGACACAATGTGAATATTTAGTTAGTACGAGAGAAAAATTAGAACTTATTTATAAAGACTTTCCATTAACATTATCATATAAACTTTCTATTAAAATAATCGCTGCTAAAGTATGTATTTATGGTGGTTTACTTAATAATGACAAATCATTATATGACTATGGAATAGCAAACTTTATACAATATTCCACTGAAAGTATTGATTTAGCTAACAATAGAGATGTTATTTGTCTACATAATCCTAATAAAATGAATGTTTATAAAAATAGTGAAGGTGAAAGGCAAATAAGTTTAAAATTAAAAAATCAATATGATGAATTTATTTCTTGGGGAAAACAAAGATTTTAATTATTTCTTCTACTTCTTTTTCTTGTTCTTCTTTTTCTATGTTTTCCTCTTGCTTTCGAACGAAGTTTACCTTCTAATCGATATATTTTTTTTGTCATTTTTTTTACTAATTTTTTTCCTACTCTTGGACCTAATTTTCTATAACTATCTCTTAGTTCTTTTAATTTATTTACTTCATAGTTTAAAGCATGAGATTCACATGAATTATCTATCATACTAACATTGGGTATATTTACTAAAAAATTATAAAGAACATCAGCTGTTGTTTTACTAATCATAGAATACAACCCTATATTGGAAATATTTATATTATAAGCCCAATCTTTACCTAAGGAAATTCCATGTGGATAAAAATATTTTAATTTATAATCATTATATTGTCTATATATAGGACATAACAAAATATTATAAAATTTAGAATAAGTAATTTGTCTAGTAGTAAAATTAAAATGTTTATTTAAATCGGTAGCATTATTTACATAAGGGGTATCCATCCTTGGAACAATAAAAGTAGTTTCATTTACAAAATATAATCCATTTATATCGTCGACCTTATCAATAGGTGTAGATTCTGGCTGTGGTGAACTATGTATATACCATTCTTTATTAAGTATTTTATCATTAAATTTATTTACCATAAATTTTAATGTATTATGAATTTGATTTTTTCTTGTTTTATAATCATACCCTTCAATTTCTCGTTCATAATTTTTATAAGATTTTAAATTCGCGATCATATTTGTTATTTCTCCAACATTTTCTTTATTTAAACTATGAAAAGATTTAGTATCTAATTCTTTTATTAATTTAATAACATCTGATACATACATAGATGTAATACATAATTGGGCTCCTTGTATTAATCTGTTTAAATGTTGAATAGGGTTATACATATAAGCTAATTCTACATTTGGTTGACCTTTATAATAAACATTTAAAGCTCCATGACAACAATTTAATAATAAGGTATGATTAGAAAGTTTTGTTGAAGATGAAGAAGATGAAGAAGAAGAAGAAGAAGAAGAAGAAGAAGAAGATGAATGAGAAGAAGGAGAGGAAGATTTAGAATTATAATATTTAATTAATCGTTTTATTTCTTGAGAGGTTAATTCATTTCCCATTACTTTATATTGACCTGTACTAATATATTCTTCAAATGAAAGAAAGTCATCACCAGATAATCCAAAACTTTCACAATAACTTTCATAATTTTCTATAAATTCATCAAATTCTTCGTTGTTAGAAGAATTAGAAGATTTAGAAGATCTAGAAGATTTAAGTGATCTTGAAGATTTTGATGATCTAGAAGATGTTGATGATTTGGATGATATAGAAGATTTAGGAGATATAGGTGATTTTGATTTATTATAATAATTTATTAATCGGTCTTTTTCACTTGAAGTTAATTCAATACCAGAATCTTCATAATCTCCATCATTAATAAAATCATCAAATGGAGAATCCTCCGCTGTTAATCCATTCTCTTTACAATATTTATTATAATAAACTATAACATCAATAAATTTATCTTCTTCTTCCTCTGAATATTCCATTATATATAATTATAATAAAATTGAAAATAATTATAATTTTATTAGCAATTAAAAACAATGACAACTCTATCGGTAGTACCCTCAAGTATTATTACAGAATTAATAGGGTTAAAACTAGTAATACAACATTCAAAAAATCATTATACGTTCAAGATAAAGATGAAAAAGTTTTTAAAATTAAAAATGTTAAGATGGAAATTTAATCGCCCGCCAAATCATGAACGTGCTAAAGAAATAGCGGAAAGTTTAATACATAAACAATATCCATTATCTTTTATATTTCAATGTATTTATAATAAACACGAACATGGTTTAGAAATTATTGATGGTTTACATCGATATCACGCAATTAAATATTTAGAATCCCAGTTAGAGGACAATGAAATAAACGAATGGTTTTATAATAGTTATCTATTAATTGAAGCAAAAACTAATAATACAGAAGGTGAAGTAATTGATTGGTTTCAATCTATTAATAAATGTAGTCCTGTTTCTGATTTATATATAAATTCTCAAGATGAAAAAAAAGAAATTGTAGAAGAAGTAGTAAATAAATATTATTCAAATCCAAAATATAATTCTCATTTTAGAGGGTTAAATCCAAATATACCCAATACAAACAAAGAAAAGTTTACTGACTTAGTTTCTTATATTTATGAAATACATGAAATATCTTTAGAAAATAAAAGGAATATTTATAAATTACTTGAGGATATAAATAAATTAATAGAAGAAAAAGTTAGAAATGATGATCCCAAAAAATTTAATAAAAAAATTACTCAAAAATCGATGGAGAAATGTTATAAAACAGGATTGTTTTTATTTTTATCCAATGAAGAAGAGTTAAAATTTATAATGAGAAATTATAAATTTATATAATAATATATATTAATGTATACTGCGGTAATTGTAGAACCTAGATTTCATCCATCGTTGCCAATTGTATTAAATAATTTTAATAGTAATTTAGATAATAATTGGAACTTTTTAATCTTTCATGGAAGTATTAATAAACAATTTATTGAAAATATATTTAATACTATACAAACCACAAAAAAATGTACTTATATTAATTTAAATAAAAATAATTTAACCATTAAAGAATACAATAAATTATTATATTCCTATTTTTTTTACCTACATATTGAAACAGAACATTTTTTGGTTTTTCAAACTGATACACTTCTTTCCAATACAAATAGTAAAAATATCTATAAATTTTTAGAATATGATTATGTTGGTGCACCTTGGAGACATAGAAATAAACAAATAGGAAATGGAGGTTTATCTTTAAGAAAAAAAAGTAAAATGTTAGAATTATTAAATAGTAATTTTTCTTTCAAAGTTTTAAATATAAATGAAGATTTATTTTTCTCAGGAAGTAGATTAAATGAGAATAATATTAAAATACATAAACCAACTCCAGAATTAGCAAAACAATTTTCTGTAGAAAGTGTTTTTTCGACTAATTCTGTTGGATTACACAAACCATGGATATATTTTAATAACAAACAATTAAATACATTACAAACAACATTTCCAGAATTGAATAATTTAATAACAACAATAAAAACTTATAAATTAAATAAAAACAAAATTAAAATAAACAAAAACAAAATAAACAAAAACAAAATAAATAAAAATAAATTAAATACGAATAAATTAAATACGAATAAATTTAAATTAAATATAATGAAAACAAATATTAGTAAAATTAAATTAAATATAATGAAAAATTAATACAATAAAATTGAATAATTTTTTTAAATCTTAGTTTAATAAATAGATTTGAAATGGAAGAAATATTACTAAAAAAACATGACTATTTAGTAATATTTCATAAATACTTATTAGATAGTTGGAAAGATACTATTTTAAATTTAAACCAACAATATTCTATTTATATTATAGAAGCTAAACTATTGATTTACAAAGGATTATATATTAAAAATAAAGAACAATATGATATAGGTTTAAAAGATTTTATGAAATATTCAACAGAAAGTATTGAATTATCAAATGATATAGGAGTGAAGATTATAAATCTAGATTTTATTAGTAATATTTATGAAAATAGTGAAGGTAAAAGACAACTTGCTTTAAAATTAAAACAACAATATGATAAATATATTTTGTTAGGTAAAAAAATATTTGGTATATAATTATTTATTGGACGTGAGATAAAGTTTGTTTATTGGCTATAATATTAGCTTTATTTTGTTTAATAAGTTGGTTATTTGATACGACCACATAAGTAAGGTAAATTAAAAGAAGAAAGTTAATAATGATAAAAAACCAAATCATTTTTATGTGTGTTTGAAGACTCATATATTATTACTAAATATTTTTTTTTTTAAATTGTTGAAATAAATTCCCAATTTAAACAACTACACATTTTTTTCCATATTTCATCTTGTTCGATTAATTTTTCACGATCTTTTAACATGGGAATGTATTCTAAATAACTTTTTTCTTTTAACAATTCACATAATTTATACAAAACATAATAATAATTTAAAAAATTAACACGGTAATCAGGACAATATTTCGCATAAGGTGCTTGAATTTCCATAAATAGATTACATAATTTATCTTCTAATTCATTCGACATTATAGGAGATTTTATATCTAACTTATTTTTGATAAAAGCAATATGCTCGTAATATTTGTTATATCCAAGTTTTTTTAATATTTCTTTTGTTTTATAATGATTTAATTGATCTAATGTTAATCTTTCTTTTTTAATTTGTAATTTAATATTTTCAATAACTTCATTTTTAATTTGTGTTGTTTCTTTTCCTTGAAATTGAGCTAATATTTCTTTAAAATGATTAATTTTTTTATAAGCATAAAAGGTTACTTCTTTAGGAGGTTCTTTATAAGAAGGTTTTTCATTTTCTATTAAATACATAATATTTTTAGAACAATGATTACAAATCATAAGCCCTTCATCTTCTAATATAATAAGTTCTCCTTTATGGCAATACATACAAACATCACTGGAACGAATAAATTGTGAAAAATCTAAAAAGGAATCATCCACATTGTTTAAATATTTTTGAACGATATTTTTTTGGTCGCATAAAACAGATTCTTCTTGATTTATTTTAAAAAAATTATGAATTAATTTACTTTTTGGATTATTTTTTGTATCTTTGGATATATTTTTTTTATTTTCATAATATTCGAAAATATATTTAGAGTTATCTAAAAAATAATTTATTTTTTTTTCTTTCATACTTTTCGTTGTTTGTTTTAATTCTTTTATCTTATCTATCATATCTAATTTATTTTCTATTAAATTTTCAAATTCTAGATTATTTTTTAATTCATTTATTTCTTTTTTTATTTTAGGAATAATTGATTCATTTTTATCAAACTCATTCAAAAATTCTTTGTGTTTTCCATAAAGTGTTATTGATTTTTTTTTATCTATAACAATATTCTTAGAAGTTTTAGGTTTAAAATTAGGCATTATATTATAAAATTATTATTTATTTAATAATTAATTTATTATATTAGTTTAATAAATTAATTAAAACTATTTTTATTAATTAATGGATAAAATTAAAAAAAAGGATATACAAATAGATAAGAAATTATTTTACAAAATGATATTTTTATATAATTCATTAAATAGTGGATGGATGATTAAAAAACAAAACGAAGAATACATTTTTACCAAACCACATGAAAATAAAAAAGAAATTTACAATGACGAATATATATCACAATTTGTTATAAAAAATATGGATGTGAAAGATTTATTTTAATTTAATTAAATTAAATATTATTTTTTTTTTCTTTAGGAATATTATAATGGGTGGTGGATTAATGCAATTAGTTGCCTATGGGGCTCAAGATGTTTATTTGACTGGTAATCCTCAGATTACTTTTTGGAAGGTTACTTACCGAAGGTATACAAACTTTGCGATTGAGTCAATCGAACAAACATTTAACGGTCAAGCTGATTTTGGCCGACACATAACATGTACCATTAGCCGCAATGGTGATTTGTGTTATCGCACTTATTTACAGGTAACACTTCCTGAAATTAATCAGTTGATGGGTATTGCCAGCTATGCTGCTGATACTGGAACTGGGGTTTATGCCCGTTGGTTAGATTACCCCGGAGAACAGTTAGTCGCACAGGTTGAAGTAGAGATTGGAGGTCAGCGAATTGATCGCCAATATGGTGATTGGATGCACATCTGGAATCAGCTTACAATGACATCCGGACAAGAGCGTGGATACTTCAAGATGATTGGAAATACAACACAGTTAACATTTATTACTGATCCCTCTTTTTCTGAAGTTGATGGTCCTTGCGACTCCCTAGCACCTCGCCAGGTATGCGCCCCCCGTAATGCTCTCCCTGAAACTACCCTTTACATTCCTCTTCAATTTTGGTTCTGTACCAATCCGGGCTTAGCCCTTCCTTTAATTGCTTTACAGTATCACGAGGTGAAGATTAATTTAGATATTCGTCCTATTGATGAATGTCTATGGGCGGTTACAACATTAAGTTGTGCTACACCAAATGAGCCTCCTACCAACAAAACTCAGTATGCTCCTGGACGTCCAGTTCCTGCTGCCATCGCATACAATCAGTCTTTAGTTGCTGCTTCTTTGTATGTCGATTATGTCTTTTTGGATACTGATGAGCGAAGGCGTTTCGCACAGAATCCTCATGAGTATCTAATTACACAGCTTCAGTTCACTGGTGATGAGTCAGTTGGATCTTCATCTAACAAGATTCGATTGAATTTCAATCACCCAGTTAAAGAATTGATTTGGGTCGTTCAGCCAGATCAGAATGTGGATTACTGTTCTTCACTTGTATGTGATGCTACTCTTTTCCGTGTTCTAGGCGCACAGTCCTTTAATTACACAGATGCGGTTGATGCTCTTCCAAATGCTATCCATGCCTTTGGTGGACCCAATGAAGTCGCAGGACACACTAACGGTGCTTACATTGATGCTCGTGGCTTATTTAATGATGCGGGTGCGATGGATGTTAATATTCCTGATAATTTCACAGGATACTGGCATGGACCTAATAATCCTTACAATGAACCTAACTTTGGTGGTATTTCTACACCCAATGGTCCTCCTGGTTCGACATTGTCCCAGCTTAAGGAAATGGCAGCAGACCACAACGGTGGATCTACCATTTCTGATGCGGGTACATTTGTTCTAACAGAGACTTCTTTGAATATGCACTGTTGGGGACAGAACCCAGTGGTTACTGCGAAACTTCAGTTGAACGGACAGGACCGTTTCTCGGAGCGTGAGGGATCGTACTTCAACTACGTCCAGCCTTTCCAGTCGCACACACGCACACCTGATGAAGGTATCAATGTTTATTCCTTTGCTTTGAGACCTGAAGAGCATCAGCCTTCAGGAACCTGTAACTTCTCTCGTATTGATAATGCTACTTTACAGCTTGTGTTGTCTAATGCGACAGTTGAAGGTACGAAGACGGCAAAGGTTCGTATCTACGCTACAAATTATAATGTGTTGAGAATTATGTCGGGCATTAACTCCTGTGCCCAACAGTTGGCTGCCATACTAGATATTTGCTTCCTAGTATGGGTAAACAGTGTAAAGCAAATATATCTGACTCAAATGAGTCAGGTATCATATAACCAGCTAGTCTGTTGAATTTCAACAGGCAACATTTCTAAATTGCGGGAAACTCCTGAGAGCTTTTTCTACTACTTGTTATGGAAAACTATAACAATACCCAAGGGTAATGACCGTGGGCATAGTAAAAACGAAAAAGATTGGACAATCCGCAGCCAAGCTTCTAAGTGCGTTAAGCAAGCATATGAAGAAGGTTCAGAGACTACAATGAAATGGAGGTGAGAGAACTAGCAATTCTCAGTGATCCTTTAAGGTATAGTCCAGTTTCTTAATGAAAGTTAAGAAAGTTTGCCCTGGGGAGGGCTAAACAATACGCATTCGCGAATTAGCAGGCCTGAACAGTTGGCTGCCATGTTAGTTATTTGCTCACTAACATGGATAAACAGTGTAAAGCAAATATACCTTACTTTGTTAAGTAATGTATTATATAACCAGCTAGTCTACTGTTAATTAACAGGAGGCAACAAATCTAAATTGCGGGAAACTCTTTAGAGCTGTTTCTACTTCTTTGTTATGGGAAACCATTTCAAATACCCGGGGTAATGACCTAGGGCATAGTAATAACGAAACAGATTAGACAATCCGCAGCGAAGCTTCTAAGTGCGCTATGCAAGCATATGAAGAACGTCCAGAGACTACAATGGTTTGGAGGTGAGAAATCTAGCAAATTTCTATGACCCTTTAAGGTATAGTCCATCAGTTTATGAAAATAAACTTTCAATGTGCTTATTCCAATTAAGCGTGTTGTTTCATTACAAATTTATTATTATACAAACAAAATTATAAAAATAATAAAAAATATAAAATTACAAAAAAATACAAAAAAATTGATTATAGTTTCAATAATTATAATCAATTAATATTCAATGAATTCTTTTGTGGATAATTACATTCAAGAAAATAATTATTCTATCATAAAATATTTAGGAGGACATTATCATGATAGAGGTCAAACAGCAAATCAATTAAAAAATCCTTTATGGAAAGTTTTAAAAGAAGGAAAAGAATATTTACTTATGTATTGTGAAAAAGATACAATATGTATATTATGTACTGAAAGTTATAACAAAATTTTAGATTATAAAATAGAAAAAAATAATGGTAAGAAGATAACTTGGTTTAAACAACAAAACAATTATATAGGAGGTTCAAATAAATTATATATTCATCAAATCATTACTGGTTGTTATGGTAATGGAAAAGGAACAAAAGAAATAAGCGTAGACCATATAGACCAAGACCCATTAAATAATTCTTTAGAAAATTTAAGAATTGCAACAAGAAAAGAACAAGAACAAAATTGTAAAGGAATAAAAGAAAATACAAAAAGAGAAAGAAAACATTCAGCAAAACCATTACCAGAAGGTATTACTCAAGGAATGATGAAAAAATATGTTGTTTATTATCACGAATGGTTAAATCCAGAAAAAACAAAATTTAGAGAATATTTCAAAATAGAAAAACATCCCAAGTTAGAAAAAATATGGGTAGGAACAAAATCTAATAAAATAAGTATATTGGAAAAGTTGGAGTTAGCTAATAAAATGATTGATGAGTTGGGTGTTTAATCATCCGAATCTATCTTATTCTTGCTTTTAAAATGAAAAAGCAATATTATTCTTTTTTGCTTTTAAAATGAGAAAGCAAAAATGTTTGCTACTGATCCATCAGTAGCAATATAAAATTGATTATCATTTAAAGATATTGAAACAATATACAATAATGACACATTTATTACATAATATAGAGGAAGACAACAAACAAAAAATGGATAAATATAAATTTCATTCACCTCATGCATCTTATATTGCTGGATTAATAGATGGAGATGGTTGTATTTTTATAAGAAAAATTAAAAATGGATTTCAATCAGGAATAAGTATTACTCAAGTTAGAACAAATATATTACAAATTCTCATGTATCATTTTGGTGGAAGTATAACAACAACTAAATCTAGAAATAAACAAATTAATGAAGAGTTAGTGAGTGTAAGAAATCAATATAATTTAATAATAAGAAGCAATGAATATGAAATATTATTAAATTATGTAAAAGATAGTTTTATTATAAAACATTTACAAATAGAATGTTTATATGAAATGAATAAATTAACAAATCAAGTAAATAAAATAGAAGAAAAACAAAAATTATTTGAAAAATGTAGTATATATAACAAAGAAAAAACAATAGATATTTCTCAAGTGAATAAATTAAATATAGAATATATTCAAGGATTATTTGATGCTGAAGGATGTGTTTGTATTTTTCAAAAAGAAACAAAAAATAGTTATAGAATTAGTATAACTCAAGTATCACACCCTGAAATATTGGTAGAAATTCAAAAATATTTACAATTAGGTAATATTGGAAGTGATAAAAAATTTTATATTTATAATAAAAAAGATTGTTTAACATTTATTTCTTTCATGAAAACTGGATGTATAATAAAATATAATCAATTATGTGCATTAGAAGAATTTTTAAATACAACAGATAAAATTATTAGAATAAAATGTATAGAAAAAATAAATCAAGAAAAACATATGTGTGAATATTTTACAGATGTAAATACAAGAAAAGAAAATAAAGAACAATTTAATAAAAGTTGTTTTTGGATAAAACAAAAAAAGTTAATTTGTAAAGAAATATTAAAAAAGAATATCTATAAAATAAAATCTGAAAATATGAAAGGAGCAAAAAATCATAATTATGGAAAAGAAAAAAGTGAAGAAACAAAAAAGAAAATGTCTATTGCTATTCGTAATTCTAAAAAGGGTGTTTCTGATGAAATTATTTTAAAAGTAAAAGAATATATTTCTCAAGGACATAAAAATGTAGAAATACAAAAAATAATGAATTTACCAAGACATACTATTTCAAGAATTAAAAATAATATTATTAAATGTAGAGTAAATTAATAACCATCATATTCATTATTTTCACATAAATAATAATTTTTTCTATTTCCACTTATTATCTCTTCAATACACATTAATAATGTTTCTAACCATTCATATGTATCATCAAATACATCTTCTTGTAATAATCTAATAATTATATAGCCTTGTTCATTTGCACATGTTTCTTTGTATTTATCATTTTCAAATTGTTCTTCGGGTGATGACCAATTACTTACTTGTTGAAAATGTTGTTTTCCATCTAATTCTATAATAATTTTATATTCAGGGATACAAAAATCAAAAGGTAAATATGTTATTTTTTTACACCATTCTTGTTTGAATTGTTTAGTTAAAGAATTGTAATAATGTAATAATTGTTCATACAATTTTTGTTCTGTTTTATTTTGACAATGTGGACACCATGAATTTCTTCCATTTATATGGCCAAGTGATGAATTAAAGATATGATGTTTAATACATTCAAACCAAAATTTAGAATTACTATTTTTAAATACTTGTATTGGTTTTAATTTATTTTTATCACTCCAATGTATACTTTTTGGATTAGAAGCAAAACTTTTTTCAAAACAAATTGTACATTCTTCATTATCACATAATCGTTTTGGAGGATTTGAACAATAAGGACACCACCCATCTTTAGTAATATTTTTAATTTGACTATCAAATGTATGACCGCAAATACAATCAAAATATATTCGTGTGTCTCCAAGTTTAAATACTTCTCTTGGATTTAATTTATTTTTATTGCTCCAATATACTACTTTTGGATGAGAAGCAAAACTTTTGTCAAAACAAATTTTACATTCTTTATTATTACATAATTGTTTTGGAGGATTTGAACAATAAGGGCACCACCCATCTTCAATAGTTATTTTACTTAAACTTTTTTCAAATTCATGATTACAATTATTACAATTAAATATAAATTTACTATTATTACCTTTTATTATTTGTCTTGGATTTAATTTATTTTTACTACTATAATATTTAGATTTTTCGTGAGAAGCAAATGACCTATTAAAACAAAATACACATTCATCGTTATTACATAATATTTTTGTAGGAATAGCACAATAAATACAGTGGGTAATATCTAAATCTTGTATATTATATGGTAATCTTTCAAAGTCGTGATTACAAATATCACAATAAAATATATATTTAATTGAATCACTATTTTTAAAAACCTCTCTTGGGTTTAATTTATTTTTATCACTCCAATATAATACTTTTGAATGAGAAGCAAAACTTTTTTTAAAACAACTTTTACATTCCTCGTTATCACATAATTTTTGTTGCGGTTTACAACAATATGGACACCAACAGCCTTTATTTATATTTTCAAGTGAAATTTTAAAACTATGATTACATTCATTACATTTAAACCAATATTTTTTACCAGATTTATTATTTAATATATCTTTTGGTTCGACAATATTTTTTTCTTTATCCCAAAATTTTGCTTTCTCATTACTTGCAAATGATTTTTCAAATGGAATACTCATATTAATTTTATTATACTACAATTAAATTAATTCATTCAATTTTATTTACACCTTTTCTCATTTCAAACGCCCATTATTATATAATAAAAAATTGATTTATTATTTATTAAAATTAATATTTGTAAATAACAAAAACTAATATAAAATGAATAATAACTTTAAATTTAATTTAGAAGAAAACGAACCTTTTAAGTTTGATTATGATACTAATGAACTTTATTGCGTATTATGTGAAGATGTATATAATGTATACAATGACCCTTTTACATTAGTAATAGATACTGACTCATTTATAGAAATAACATATGAGTTATGTTTAAAATGTATTTATTCATTTAAAAATTGTATGGAATGTAAAAGAGAATTACAAGAACCTTGGGAAAAAGTTTATTTCAACATTAAAAATAAAACTTACTTTTGTTCTTGTTGTTATAACGATAAACGAAATAAATTATATAAAAAATGTAATATTAGTTATTGTGAATATTGTTGTAATAATGAGCGTTTGAAATGTAAAAAGGTGTAAATGTGCAAAGGTGTAAAGAAATTGGTTATAAATTAAAGTGTGTTTAATAAAATAATTCAATAATTTCAATTGTTTTTTCTGTTGAATTTTCTACCCAATATTTTATTTGTTGTTTCAACTTATCTATTCTTTCTTCCCATTCTGTTTGTTTGGATTTACTAATTGTTATTACACCTAATTTATTTAATTTCCAACAAGATTTTATTGATATTCCTTCACTATTAATATAACTATCAGGATTAAAACGAATAAATATAATGGGTCTATGTTGTAAATCTTGAGATAATTCCATTAATCTTTTATTTTCACAACTACAATCATAATCTGTATGTTTGTTTTCATCTACTTCAACAATAATAATATGAGAACCCATATCTAATAATAAATCTGGTCTTCTACGAGAACAACCATCAAAAACTTTTTTATCTGCAACCCATGTAAAATCTGGAAAAGATTTTTTTATTCTATCGACTACGTCTTTTTCTTTTGTTTTATAATTCCGCGATACGGGGTTGTCTGGAAACAAGTGCATATAACAAAAGAGGCAATATCCATCGTATTTTTCTTGAACTCGTGTTGAGCACCATTCACTTTTACAAGTTCTGTTTTTGATATCAATCATTCCTTCCAATTTATGTTGAGAACAATATAATGCTTTCATTTCACCTTCTACATTAAAAACTGGTCGAGTCTTACACCCTTCGTGAATACAAGTTTTAGAAACGACATTAAGCATCCCTTCCAATTTATGTTGAGAACAATATAATGCTTTTGTTTCACCTTCTACATTAAAAGCTGGTCGAGTCTTACATCCTTCGTGAATACAAGTTTTGTCTTTCACATTTACCATTCCTTCTAATTTATGCTGAGAACAATACAACGCTTTTGTTTTGCCTTCTACATTATAGTTTGGTTGAGTCTTACATCCTTCGTGAATACAAGTTTTGTCTTTCACATTTACCATTCCTTCTAATTTATGCTGAGAACAATACAACGCTTTTCTTTCACCTTTTAC
>JGI25914J50564_10000228_pt1 | contig 18173 bp, 11 predicted proteins | sample LauGreSuBDMM15SN_2_FD_50564 | JGI IMG/M metagenome (IMG submission 50564) | reverse complement strand
GTCGGCTGTACCCTCTTGTCCGCGGCTGAAGGCTAGGAACTTCCCCATAGCGGCTTGCTGACCCGCCGATAAAATGCCCATACCAGCCTCACCGGCCCCCGCCGCAATAGCGGCTGCCGCAAGTATAAGGCTAGCGATGCTGATGCCGCTAGCCACAGAGGCGCCTTCGTCATAACGGACGGCGTGACCTCCCACGACGTGTCCAAGCTCATGTGCGATCACGCCTTGTACTTCGTTCGCGGAGGTTGCGGCATCGATTAAGCCGCTGTGGATGTAGACAGCTTGGCCGCCGGCTACGAACGCATTAATGGATTTGTCATTGATCAGGATGATTTCGACATTGTTGGGATCAAGACCTGCCGCTGCGATCAAGGGCGCCGAAATTTCGTCGAAAAATGCTTCAGTTTCTGCGTCGCGCAAGATTGACTGTGCCATCACCGGTCGCGCCGAAACCAACATGGCTAAAAACAGAATGAACGCCGTACGGATGGCGCGAAACACGGTGATGCTCATATGCGATGAATGGCCCGATCTTGATGAACGCGCAATGAAGAAGTTTTATAAACAAAGCCCCTCCAGTCGATGACCAGCGGGGCTATGTTGTTTTCAGTTTTGCTGCTTCTTATCCGAATGTGCGCTGCCACCATCCAGTGCGTGGCGTACCGTCCTCATTGACGCCCTCTGCATCCGTGGATGCTATGTCTTGCGTCGCACCCTTTGCAACGGCTTTCTTGCGAGGGACTTTCGCCTTTGGCGCCTCGGCAATTTCCTGGGTTGCAGCTTCAGCTATTGCCGGTGCCTTGTCCTTTGCCTTAGCGCGTGACTTGGCTGGCGCCTTTGCCTTTGCGACAGGCGCATCATCGGTAGCAACTGGTATATCGGCAGTGGGAGCTTTTTCCTCTGCCTCATCCGCAACAGTTTCTGCCTTCGGCTTCGCACGGCTACGGCGCTTTGGCTTCGGGTCTGCCTCTTCGCTTACTTCGACCGGAACCGCTAACATTTCCGTTTCGGTAGGTGCTGAAGCTTCGGCTGCTGTGTCTAGGCCTGCTTCCTGAAGGTCGCGACCTCTGCCGCCGCGACGTCCGCGACGTGCTTTTGGCTTGGCTTCTGCATCCGCTTCGGGTGCTTCGACTGCGGCATCGCTTTCAGGACGTTCCGACGTAGCCTCGTTTTCGCCGGCAACTGCATCTTCGCCTTCAGGCCGTCCACCACGCTCGCGTCCCTTGCCACCACGGCGGCCACGGCGACGCTTGCGCTTGCGACCTTCGCCGCCTTCCCCTTCTTCGCGTGGACGCTCCTCGCGGGCGCGGCGCGGTTCGCGGGCAGTTTCTTCGACTTCTTCAATTTCGTCGTCAAAATCGTCGATTTCATCTTCGATATCGTCATCGTCGAGATCAATAATAGGCGGCAATTCGACAGGGCGCTCCGGACGTGGGCCGGAGCTTGAAACCGCAAGCTTTGCGCCTTCGGTCTCGCTATTGGGGACGATCAGAACGCGGACATGGTAGCGATCTTCAATCGCTGCGAGTTCTGCACGTTTGTTGTTGAGGCAATATATTGTTGCCTCTTGGCTAGCTTGCAGAACGATCTGGCTGCCATTACCCTTTGCGGCTTCTTCTTCGATAAGCCGTAATGCGGACAACGCGGCGGACGATGCTGTGCGCACAAGACCAGTGCCCTCGCAATGTGGACATTCGCGGGTTGATGCTTCAAGCACACCAGTGCGTAGACGCTGACGGCTCATCTCCATGAGGCCAAAGCTGGAAATGCGGCCGACCTGAATACGGGCGCGGTCGTGTTTCAACGCTTCTTTCATTGCGCGCTCGACTTTGCGCGCGTTTGAATGATGCTCCATGTCGATAAAGTCGATGACAACAAGGCCAGCCATGTCGCGCAAACGCAGTTGGCGGGCAATCTCGCGCGCGGCTTCTAAGTTTGTCGAAAGCGCCGTCTGTTCAATGCCATGTTCTTTGGTCGAACGGCCTGAGTTGATGTCGATTGATACCAACGCTTCGGTCGGGTTGATGACAATATAGCCACCTGATTTCAACTGGACGATCGGCTGATACATAGCATTCAGCTGATCCTCGACATGGTAGCGCTGAAACAACGGTACTAGATCGGCATAATGCTGCACACGCTTGGCGTGGCTTGGCATCAGCAATCTCATGAAATCTTTCGCGGCCTTGTAACCATCCGGCCCTTCAACAAAGACTTCGTCAATATCTTTGTTATAAATATCGCGGATGGCGCGTTTGATCAGGTCGCTGTCGGTGTGGATCAGCATTGGCGCTGCACCGCGGAGCGTACGTTCTCGAATTTCGTCCCAAAGGCGCGCCAAATAATCAAAGTCACGCTTGATTTCAGGCTTCGTCCGGGCAAGCCCAGCGGTCCGGATGATGCAGCCCATAGTATTGGGTAATGTGAGGTCCGAAACAATGGACTTCAAACGCTTACGGTCGGTAGCGCTGTGGATTTTTCGGCTAATGCCACCACCATGCGACGTGTTTGGCATTAATACGCAATAACGGCCTGCAAGGCTCAAATAAGTTGTGAGTGCAGCGCCCTTATTACCGCGTTCTTCTTTAACAACCTGAACCAGCAAAACCTGACGACGATGGATAACGTCCTGGATCTTGTAACGGCGCCGCAAGTTCATGCGCTTTGCGCGCACCTCGTCGCTTGCCTTTGGTGCGCGACTTTCCCCGTTGCGGCTTCCGCGTCCACGGCGGCGGCGGTTATTGCGACCATTGTCGCCGCCATTATCGCCGCCTTCGTTTTCGTCTAAATCATCACCATTGCTATTCAGGTCGGGTTCTTCACCCTCTGTCATGTCTATGGTGTCGACGCTGTCGTCGCTGTCGACTTCAATAAAATCGTTTACATCGTCGTCGCGTTCGGCAGAGCCCTGTATGATGTCGGAAGGCTCATCGCTTTCCTCTTCTTCCTGCTCACGCAAAGCAGCTTCTTCCGCAGCAGCCTCTGCTTCCTCAGCCAACAATCGGTCACGGTCTTCCCTTGGGATTTGGTAATAGTCAGGGTGGATTTCGGCAAAAGCCAAAAACCCATGACGGTTGCCGCCATAATCGACAAAAGCCGCCTGAAGCGACGGTTCAACCCTGGTTACTTTTGCGAGGTAGATATTGCCTTTGAGCTGCTTGTGCTCGGCCGATTCAAAATCAAATTCCTCAATCTGGTTTCCTGTTACGACTGCGACCCGGGTTTCCTCCCGGTGACGCGCGTCGATAAGCATACGCGTTGTCATGTAATTTACTCCAGCGAGGCTGGCATCCGGTTGTCAGCCAAAGGCCGCTCGCTTCATTGTTGATGCATTGCCAGGCAGGACGCACAGCGTTCCTGTCGGCAAAGCTATNTGGTGAAAAGAAAGAATTGTGTCTGCTGCTTGTGCATGGCGGGCGTGTATCGCGCGCGCTTGATTTCCAACCCATGCGCCATGCCCAGTGAGGGCGGCGGTGGTGGAAATATCATGCCTCATGTAGCGTCAACCTGTTAAAATGCCGAACGGAAATTGCTGTTCGGCGGACTGTCGGGGCGTTCGAAAAAAACCCAGTAGTCAACAGTTAGCACTCCCGCCTGTTGTCGGCAAGAGCATCCCGCGAATTAGCTGCTTATTAGGGCTATTGTTGTAGGTTTTTAGAGGATTAACCCATTAGTAACCATTTCTGTTCACCATGACTTACGCTCGGATACCTAAGTGGGTTGGGGTTAAGAGGATGGAGCCGCTGTGTGGACCGAATAAACTTCTGGACGACCAATTTTACGAGGTCACATATGCGATGCATGATTCCCGCCCTTCTTTTTGTTGCATTCCCTATTTGGGCTTCTCCGGCGATGGGAGGGACGGTTCAGAAAATATCCGTGCAGGACGGCGCTGTAATTGTTCAATTTGACGGCGTTGTCGAAAGGGCGGATGTATTTACTCTCGCGGCACCTGACAGCATTGCCATTGACGTATCTGGCGCGACGGCAGGTCAATCTGCATTTGCAGGGGGCTCGGTTCAAAAAATAAGGCAGAGACAATTTAGCGCCGACACGGCGCGGATCGTCTTGGATCTCGCCGAACCCGCTATTGTCACCAACGGCAATTTTTCCGCCGACGGAAAAAGCCTGCGCCTTAGCTTGCGGCCAGTAGCGCTGACCGAGTTTTCCGGCACCGTCGCGCGCGGTAATGCGCAGATTATCCCTCCCGCCGCATTTCGCGCCGATCCGCCGAAGCGTCGGTACGAGGTTACTGCACCCATTCGTGTAAATGTTGGAAAGGGCCTGCCACTGGTAAGTGGGCCGGCGGACGACAGCCTACCATTGGTGGTTATAGATGCAGGCCATGGCGGTCATGACCCCGGTGCCATCAGTCCGCATGGCGGGCAGTTGGAAAAGGACGTGACGCTCGCCATTGCAAAGTCGGTCCGAGATGAAATGCTAAAAAGTGGACGCGTCCGTGTGGCCCTGACGCGCGACACGGACAAGTTTATAGTGCTGCAAGATCACTTCCAACTGGCGCGCAAGTTACGTGCCGACCTGTTTATATCGATCCATGCTGATAGCGCGGAAAACCCAGAAGCAACGGGAGGGACGGTGTACGCCCTGTCGGAAGTCGCTTCTGACCGCGGCGCAGCGGCTTGCAGCGCGTAAAACCAAGGCCAACATTATTAACGGGGTTAATCTAGGCGGTGCCGACGCCAACGTTTCGTCGATCCTGATTGACCTTACCCAGCGCGAAACAATGAATGTCCCTGCGGACTTTGCAAAACTGTTGTTGCGTAAGGCAACGCCCAACATGCGCATTCGCGGCAATTCGCATAGGTTTGCTTCGTTTATTGTCTTAAAGGCACCGGATACCCCCTCCGTGCTCTTTGAAACCGGCTATCTCAGTAACGAAGCCGATGTCACTTTCTTGGCTTCCCAAAGCGGGCAGGGCAAAGTGGCACGGGCGCTTGCCAATGCCATTCAAGTCCACTTTGCATGGCGGATTTCTGTGCGTTAACGGGTAATAGAAGCATTTTTGCATCCATTTACTGATGAACTTTCTGGACGTGTTCGGCAAATCGGCTAGATAGTGCCCGCGATGGATATATTGCCCCCTCCTGCCGAAGTGCCAGAAACGGTCAGTTACAGGCTGAAACGCGACGCCGGAGAATTTATCGAGCGTTGGCGGGGCTGGTGGCAAAGCAAGCGCTTTCGTTTGGCTGCCTATGCAGTCGGCGCGCTTGTGATCCTCTTCATTATATTCTGGGCGCTATTCGCGCGGAATCTTCCCGATGCGGAAGCGCTCATTGAATATGAGTCGCCTCTGCCCACCGTGGTACGTGACGTTAACGGAGAACCATTCCACAGCTACGCCCGAGAACGCCGGGTCCAGTTGGAGTATGCCGATTTCCCGAAGACTTTGGTGCACGCGTATCTTGCAGCCGAAGACAAAACATTCTTCAGCCATAGCGGGATAGATTATCCTGGTATCGCGTCGGCCATTTTCGACAATATGTTCAGCAGTAAGCGATCGCGTGGCGCGTCTACCATCACGCAGCAGGTTGCGAAAAACCTGCTTTTGACGAACGAATATAGCTACACCCGCAAAGTCAAAGAAGCGCTTTTGGCAAAGCGGATCGAAAACGCGCTCACCAAGCAGCAAATCCTGTCGCTATACCTTAACGAAATTGCGCTTGGACGTCAGTCATTCGGTGTCGAAGCCGCAGCGCAGGCTTATTTCGGTAAAAGCGTTAACCAGCTCCAATTACATGAAATGGCATTTCTAGCCATTCTTCCCAAAGCGCCCGAGCGCTACGGACGTGCTAAAAATGCGGCTGCTGCGATAGCGCGCCGCAACTGGGTTCTTGGTGAAATGCGCGCGAATGAATGGATTACAGATGCGCAGCTTTTGGCTGCGCGCGCTCAACCACTTGGCCTCGTGACGCAACGTGGCACGGGGTATAAAAACGTCGGCGGTTATTTCGCAGAAGAGGTGCGCCGCCAACTTATCGAAAAATTTGGTGAAACTGATGCTGCTGGCCCTTACAGCGTTTATTCCGGTGGTCTTTGGGTGCGGTCATCGATGAACCCGGAATACCAAATTCTAGCGACCAAGGCGTTGCGCGATGGGTTGTTGCGCTACAACGCCGGCAAGGCGTGGAAAGCCAATCTTGGTAAAATTGATGTGAAAGATGATAATTGGGCAGCACGCTTTGCATCGAGCAACATTGGGATCGATTATGCAAACTGGCGCGCAGGCGTTGCCCTTGGCAAAGGTCGCGTCGGGTTTGCCGATGGTACCGTAGCCAAGTTGGATGGTGGACCCGTCGCAATGAAAGCGGGCGATGTCATTGCGGTTGCGCCCAGTGGCATAAACAGTTTTGCAGTCCGCAGCGTGCCTGAAGTCGGCGGCGGTATGGTTGTGCAAAATCCGCACAATGGCCGCGTGCTTGCTGTACAAGGTGGCTTCGACAATCGTATTTCAAGCTTTAACCGGGCGACACAGGCGCAGCGTCAGCCTGGGTCTACAATCAAGCCCTTTGTCTACGCCGCCGCGCTGGACAATGGCATGACGCCCACATCAATCATCGTCGATGGTCCGTATTGCGTATGGCAGGGTGCCAATTTGGGCCAGAAATGCTTCCGCAATTTCGACGGCGGCGGGGCAGGGCCAAAAACCATGCGCTGGGGGCTTGAGCAATCACGCAACCTGATGACGGTGCGTGCTGCTACCGAAGCTGGTATGGACAATGTCACGGATACGTTCCGGGCAATGTCGATCGGCGATTATCCTGACTATCTCGCTTATGCACTTGGCGCCGGCGACACTACTGTGTTGAACATGGTCAATGCTTATTCAATGCTCGTCAATCAAGGCCGCGAGCTTAAGCCAACGCTGATTGATTTTGCACAAAACCGAAAGGGCAAGGTAATCTGGCCAAGCAAATGGGCCCCATGCAAGGGTTGCCGTTCGGCGGATTGGAATGGCAAGCCGATGCCGCGATTTGCCGCGGCTGGTAAGCAGGTGATGGACCCCATCACCGCCTATCAAGTCGTGCACATGCTTGAAGGTGTCATTGAACGCGGAACAGCCGTGACATTGCGTGAACTAAACCGGCCGTTATTTGGTAAGACGGGTACGACTACTGGGCCAACAAATGTTTGGTTCATTGGCGGATCGCCGCATCTTGTTGCTGGACTGTATTTGGGCTTTGACCAGCCACGCAATTTGGGCGGCTATGCGCAGGGTAGTTCCGTTGCGGCGCCGATCTTCAAACAATTTGCGCGCGCGGCGATGGCCGATATGCCAAAAACGCCCTTCATTGCGCCTGCTGGAACGCGACTGGTACGTGTGGACCGTAAGAGCGGTAAACGCGTTTATGGCGCTTGGCCGGGCAACGATCCTCAGAACGCAGTGATCTGGGAAGCGTTCAAGGCAGAAACTGAGCCTAAGCGTTCTATCCGTCAGGAAGAATTGGCAGCTGGCGCTGAGAAACCAAAGAAAGAGGTTGAAACTCAGTCAAACACGGCCGGCGCAGTAAATGCGCCAAGTGCAAGTGTCGGCACCAAACGCGATCGAGAGTTTATCCAGCAAGAAGGCGGGATTTATTAGCATTTGCGGATAGCGACTTTTTTGTAAGGCGGCATGCATACTTTGGCATCGCTACCTTTGACTTGAGCGCCCAATCCGCTAAAGGCCGCGGCGGACCTTTTCATTCCCTTGGAGTTTCTTATGCGCGCCGACGCAGAAGGCTATGTTGCCCGCATTGATGCTGCCCTCAACCTCGTCAAGATGTCGCTTGATTGGGACCGTGCATTGCGCCGTCTGGACGAGCTGAACGCAAAGGTTGAGGACCCGACCTTGTGGGACAACCCTAAGGCCGCTGAAGAGGTTATGCGCGAACGCCGGCGTTTGGACGCGGCCATTGGCACTGTGTGGGAAATCGATGCGGATAAGGCCGGGACGGTTGAACTGATCGAGCTTGCCGAAATGGAAGGCGATGCCGAGCTTGGTGACGAAGGCGCTGCGTCGTTAAAAGCGCTGGCCGACCGTGCCGATCGCGACAAGGTTGCAGCTCTGCTTTCCGGCGAAGCCGATAGCAACGACACTTTTATTGAAATTCATGCCGGCGCTGGCGGAACCGAGAGCCAGGATTGGGCCGAAATGCTTCAGCGCATGTATTATCGCTGGGCCGAACAGCGCGGATATAAGGTCGAGATGGTCGACCATCAGGCGGGTGATCAGGCTGGCATTAAGTCGGCTACCTTGTTGGTAAAGGGCGAGAATGCCTATGGCTATGCCAAGACCGAAAGCGGTGTTCATCGCCTAGTGCGTATTTCGCCATATGACAGCGCCGCAAAGCGCCACACCAGCTTTTCAAGCGTCTGGGTCTATCCAGTTATCGATGACAATATCGACATTGAAATCAACGAAGGCGATTTGAAGATCGATACCTACCGCGCGTCAGGCGCTGGTGGGCAGCATGTTAACACGACGGACTCTGCCGTGCGCATTACCCACAAGCCCTCGGGTATTGTTGTCGCCAGCCAGAATGACCGCAGCCAGCACAAGAACCGCGCAACCGCGATGGGCATGTTGAAGGCGCGCTTGTATGAAGCCGAGCTTCGCAAGCGTGAAGAAGTCGCATCGGGCGAATATGCGGCAAAGACCGAAATCGGCTGGGGTCACCAGATCCGTTCCTACGTGCTTCAGCCATATCAGATGGTCAAAGACCTGCGCACGGGCGTGACGTCCCCAACACCCAGCGATGTGCTGGACGGCGACCTAGACAATTTTATCGCCGCAGCATTGGCCCAGCGCGTGACAGGCGAGGCGGTTTCGGTTGATGATGTAGATTAGGCTTTTGCTCGTTTTTCCAATCCCCGGCAACGTCGACGAGCCCGCCAGTAAATCTCTATTGGGTGGATAGAGTTGCAGCGGTTATTGAGGCGTGTGAAGAGCGTTTGNATGCTTTAGCCTTGAATCCCTTGGCCTACTCCACTTATGCAGGGGCTAAGTAGACGCTGCGTTATGGGAGAAAGCAAATGACTGAACATCAAGACTGGTTCCCGATACCCGCAAACGCCGCGGCAAACACGCAATGTAGTGCCGCCGATTATGACAGGATGTATGCGCAAAGCATTGCCGATCCTGACGCCTTTTGGGCCAAGCAGGCCGAGCGCATTGATTGGGTAACGCCGCCGACGAAGATCGCCAACTGGTCGTTCGATCCAGTGGATATCAAATGGTATGAAGACGGTGTTCTCAACCTCTGCCACAATGCCATTGATCGTCATGTTAATGCGGGCAAGGGCGATGCGATTGCTTTTATCTTTGAGCCCGATGACCCAGCCAGCGCCGCACGGCGTGTGAGCTATTCTGAGCTACTTGCCGAGGTGACGCGCATGGCCAATGCGCTCAAGAAACTTGGCGCTGGCAAGGGCGACCGTGTGACCATTTACATGCCGATGTGCGTCGAGGGCGCGGTTGCTATGCTCGCGTGCGCGCGGATCGGGGCCGTGCACAGCGTTGTCTTCGGAGGGTTTTCGCCCGAAGCGATTGCGGGACGTATTAAAGATTGCGCGAGCCGCTATGTGATCTGCGCCGACAGTGGGCTTCGCGGAGGCAAATCCGTGCCGTTGAAAGCCAATATTGACGCTGCGCTTGAAAAGGTAAGTGGGGTCGAGGCCGTTCTTGTCGTGCGTCATACAGGTGCGCCTGTGACTATGGAGCCCCGCCGCGACCATTATTTTGACGAGATTGCGGTTTTGGGCGAATGCCCCTGTGAACCCATGCACGCGGAAGACCCGTTGTTCATTTTGTATACGTCTGGTTCAACTGGCAGCCCGAAGGGCGTGTTGCACACCGTCGGCGGCTACTCTGTGTGGACCGCGAGCACGTTCCATTATGTGTTTGATTATCGGCCGGGGGACGTTTTCTTTTGTTCTGCCGATATTGGTTGGGTCACCGGGCATAGCTATGTCGTTTACGGTCCGCTGCAAAATGGTGGGACGAGTTTGATATTCGAGGGCATCCCTAGCTACCCCGATAGCGGACGTTTTTGGGATATCATTGACCGGCATCAGGTGAACATTTTTTATACTGCGCCAACGGCGTTGCGGGCGTTGATGCGTGACGGCGATGCGCCAGTTCAGGCGCGGTCGCGCAAGTCGCTTCGCTTACTTGGTACGGTTGGAGAGCCCATTAACCCCGAAGCATGGCGTTGGTATCATGCGACNGTAGGTGAGGGGAAGTTGCCGATTGTCGATACATGGTGGCAGACCGAGACTGGCGGTGTGATGATCACAACCTTACCCGGCGCGCATGGCATGAAACCCGGGAGCGCAGGACGTCCGTATTTTGGTATTCAGCCGCAGTTGGTTGATGGCGATGGTAATGTTCTTGCCGACGAACATATTGGGGGCGCGACCAATGGCAATTTTTGCATCACGCACAGCTGGCCGGGCCAAGCGCGGACGTTATATGGGGATCACAACCGTTTCGTGCAGACGTATTTTTCGACCTATAAGGACAAATATTTCACTGGCGACGGCTGCCGTCGCGACAACGACGGCTATTATTGGATTACCGGCCGGGTCGACGATGTCATCAATGTTTCTGGGCATCGCATGGGCACGGCGGAGGTTGAAAGCGCCTTGGTACTCCACGAATTGGTTGCTGAGGCGGCTGTCGTTGGGTTCCCGCATGATATTAAGGGGCAGGGCATTTATTGCTATGTCACGCTCAACGCAGGTGCTGACCCCTCCGATGCACTGCATGCAGAGCTTCGCTTACAAGTGCGTACAGAAATCGGACCAATCGCATCGCCCGACCATATCCACTTCACGCCAGCTCTGCCCAAGACACGCAGTGGCAAGATTATGCGGCGGATATTGCGCAAAATTGCCGAAAATGATTTCAGCGCTTTGGGTGACACGTCAACCTTGGCTGATCCTAATGTTGTCGATGCACTGGTCGAGGGACGGCAGAACCGTTGACCGTACCGTTCGTATCGAGCGAAACAACAGAGATCTGCTATGCTTGACGCTTGCGTCAACCTGTCGCAACGACTAGAGAATTTCCGTTAATTGCACGATTAAACCTGTATCCTGCATTTTCGCAGTAGGAGGACCCTATGACTGATTTACCGACCCAAAATGGACCCTTAAGCGGCATAAAAGTTGTTGAACTCGCTGGCATCGGGCCTGGCCCTTACGCTGGCCAGCTGCTTGCGGACATGGGCGCGGATGTTATCGTGATCGACAGGCCGGGTGGCGCGCTTGTACCCAAAGCGATTGATGCGCGGGGCAAAAAGTCGATGGTTCTCGACCTCAAAAAACCTGAAGCCGTCGCTGCATTGTTAAAGCTTGTCGAAACCGCTGATGTCTTGATCGAAGGTCTTCGACCCGGCGTAACCGAGCGGATGGGGGTTGGACCAGAAGTCTGCCAGGCCATAAACTCAGGGCTTATTTATGGACGGATGACAGGTTGGGGGCAGACGGGCCCTTGGAGCCAAATGGCCGGACATGATATCAATTATATTGGCATGACCGGAGTGTTGAACGCAATTGGCAAGGATGGGCAGCCGCCCGTGCCTCCGCTCAACATGGTGGGTGATTTCGGCGGCGGGTCAATGTTTCTCGTCAACGGTATCCTCGCGGCGTTAGTCGAGCGCGGCCGGACGGGTAAAGGCAATATAGTCGACGCTGCGATTGTCGATGGCACTAACAGTCTGATGAGTTTTGTCCATGGAATGGCTGGCCTTGGTCAATGGCGCACGAAGCGTGAGGCAAACTTGCTGGACGGGGCCATGCCTTTCTACCGCTGCTACATGACCGCTGATGGTAAGTTCATGGCAGTTGGGTGCATTGAGCCGCAGTTTTTTGCCGCAATGATGGACCGCTTGCCCATCGACAAGGATGCTTATGGAGGTCAGCACGACCGAACCGCTTGGGCGAAGCAGCATGAGATGCTTGAGGATGTGTTTGCCACCAAGGCGCGCGACGCATGGGAAGTGATTTTTGCGGGTACCGATGCCTGCGTAACGCCTGTGCTGGATTATGTGGAGGCGGCGTCGCATCCCGCCAACGCGGAGCGGCAAGCATTTGTGCAGGACGGCCGTTGGCTGCACCCACAGGTCGCGCCGCGGCTTGCAACGCAGCCTTTGGCCACCCGTTTCGAGATTGCAACAAAGGGCGGTGATTATGCCGCCATATTAACCGAAGCTGGACTCGGTGATGACGAAATTTCCCAATTGATTGCGGCAGGCGCCGTGGTCGTAATGAAGGACTGAATATGACCGAAGCCTATATTTATGATGCGGTGCGCAGCCCGCGTGGCAAGGGGCGCCCTGACGGTGCGCTGCATGAAATTACGCCAATCGATTTGGCATCGCAGGTATTGGCGGCCATCCGCGACCGCAACGGCCTGTCGGGCGCCGAAATTGAAGATGTGGCCTTTGGCTGTGTCTCGCCAGTGGGCGAGCAAGGCGCAGTCATTACGCGTACGGCGATCCTCGCTGCAGGCTACCCGCATACGACATCCGGTATTCAGGTGAACCGTTTCTGCGGTTCTGGCCTAGAGGCTTCCAACATCGCAGCTGCCAAGGTGAAGTCTGGCGAATGTGACTTGGCTGTAGGCGGCGGTATTGAATCGATGAGCCGCGTGCCCATGGGCTCTGACGGCGGTGCATGGCCAATTGACCCCCGCTCGGCAATTGCCAATTACTTCATCCCGCAAGGCATTTCTGCGGACCTGATCGCCACAAAATATGGTCATAGCCGCGACGATGTTGACGCTTATGCCGTCGAAAGCCAGAAGCGCGCTGGCCGCGCATGGGCCGAAAAGCGTTTTGCGCGTTCGATCCTGCCAATTAGGGACGTCATTGGCGCAGTCGTGCTTGACCATGACGAATTGATGCGCCCGCAAACTGACATGCAGTCTTTGGGCGCATTGGCCCCTGCGTTCCAGATGATGGGCACGATGATGCCCGGTTTTGACGATATCGCTATCATGCGCTATCCAGAGGTCGAGAAAATCAACCACGTGCATCACGCGGGCAACAGCTCGGGCATTGTTGATGGATCAGCGGCCGTGCTTATTGGTACTAAGGAAGCCGGCGAGAAATACGGTTTGAAGGCGCGCGCGCGTATCGTATCAATGGCCTCTATCGGGTCTGAACCCTCAATCATGCTCACGGGCCCAGAATTTGCCGCGCAAAAGGCGTTGGCGCGCGCTGGAATGGACAAAAGCGACATTGACGTTTGGGAATTGAACGAAGCCTTTGCTTCGGTTGTCCTGCGCTTCATGGAAGCGATGCACATCGATCATTCGGATATCAATGTGAACGGCGGCGCAATCGCCATGGGGCACCCGCTGGGTGCAACTGGCGCGATGATCCTTGGCACTGTGCTTGATGAGTTGGAACGGTCAGGCAAGTCGACTGCGCTGACTACATTGTGCATTGGCGCCGGCATGGGCACCGCAACTATCATCGAACGCGTGAATTGATTGGGACGGAAAATATGACTTATAAAACTTTCTCAGTCGATATCGATGCCGATGGCATTGCGCTTTTGACGATTGATTTGCCCGATGCGTCGATGAACGTGTGGAACGGTGCGTTGATCGAAAAATTCGGCAAATGGGTTGACGATTTCACGACCAATGAAGCCGTCAAAGGCGCGGTCATCACCTCGGGCAAGAAGTCTGGTTTCTTGGCCGGCGCAGACCTCACCATGTTGGGCGGCGCTAAAGCCGGCAGTGCGAAAGAAGCCTTTGATCAGGCGTTTGCCTTGAACGCATTGCTGCGCAAAATGGAAACGGGCGGCCATTCTGCCAAGGACCTTAGTGCGGGTAAGGTTTCTGCTAAGCCGGTTGCTTGCGCGCTCAATGGCCTTGCCTTGGGTGGTGGTCTTGAGCTTGCTTTGGCATGCCATTATCGCGTTGTCGCAGATCATCCGAAGATCCAGCTTGGCATGCCCGAAGTCATGGTCGGATTGCTGCCCGGTGGCGGCGGAACGCAGCGGACGCCTCGCCTCATCGGCCTGCAAAACGCGGCGATGATGATCATTCAGGGTAAGGCGCTGGATCCCGCAACGGCGAAGGCTCAGGGGTTGGTGCACGAAGTTGCGCCTGCGGCTGATCTAATTGCCAATGCCAAGGCGTGGGTGAAGGCTAATCCAAAGGTCACAGCGCCTTGGGACAAGAAGGATTTCAAATTTCCCGGCGGTGCTGGCGCAATGGACCCCCGTGCGGTACAATTGTTCGTTGGCCTGAACGCGATGGCGCACAAAGAAAGCAAAGGCAATTTTGACGCGATTAAAGCGATTTTGTCGTGTTTGTATGAAGGTTCTATCCTGCCGTTCGACACCGCGCTTCGTGTGGAATCCAAATATTTCACCAAGCTGCTTTCGGGTAGCCAAGCGAAGAACATGATCCGCACCTTGTTCATCAACAAGCAGGCTGCTGAAAAGGGGGCTGGCCGCCCCGCAGGCGTCCCGCCGGTTGAGATCAAAAAAGTTGGCGTGTTGGGTGGCGGGCTCATGGGGTCGGGCATTACGCATGTCACCGTTAAAGGCGGCATGGACGTTGTCGTTCTCGACCGCAGCTTGGAAGACGCGAACAAGGCGGTCGATTACAGCCGCAAGATTATCGACAAGGCCGTCAGCCGTGGCAAGATGGCCAAGGAAGCTGGCGATGCTTTCATGGCGCGCATCACGCCTACGGACAATTATGACGACCTAAAGGATGTCGACCTTATCATTGAGGCTGTTTTTGAGCGCCCCGATGTGAAGGCGGATGTCATCAAGAAGGCCGAAGCCGTAATTGGCCCTGATGTCGTGTTCGCTTCGAACACGTCGACATTGCCGATCACCGGCCTCGCCAAAAATTCATCGCGTCCGGAGTTGTTCGTTGGGCTGCATTTCTTCTCACCCGTTGAAAAAATGCCGCTGCTCGAAATCATTCCAGGCGAATTGACGGGCCCACGTGCCTTGGCGGCAGCGTTCGATTATAATGCCAAGATTAAGAAAACGCCGATTGTGGTCAAGGATGTCCGCGGCTTCTTCACCAACCGCGTTTTCCCGCCCTATATGGGTGAGGCGATGAAGTTGGTCACTGAGGGCGTTAAACCAGCTTTGATTGAAAACGCGGCCAAGTCGCTTGGTATGCCGATCGGTCCTCTGGCGTTGCTTGATGAAACGACCTTGCAACTCGGGTATGACGTGATGCAGTCGACCAAGAAGGAGTTGGGCGACGCGTATCAGCCAAGCGGTACCGAAGACTTTATGGAGTTGATGGTGGTCAAGCTGGGCCGCAAGGGACGTCGTTTTGGCTCTGGCTTTTACGATTATGATGCCAAGGGCGAACGCCTTGGTCTGTGGCAGGGCATGGCGGAGCATTATCCGCTCACCGAGGAACAGCCGTCGGTGGAAGAGGTGAAGCAACGTTTGCTGTACATCCAGTTGATTGCCACGGCACAATGCTTTGAAGAAGACGTTGTCAAAGACCCGCAAAGCGCCGATTTAGGAGCGATTTTTGGTTGGGGCTTTGCGCCTTATACCGGCGGTCCCATGAGCTATATCGACACGGTCGGGCTGGAGAATTTCGTCCGCACTGCCGACAATCTGGCGCAGCGTTTTGGCAGCCGGTTCGCGCCACCCAAAAGCTTCCGCGAGATGGCTGACAAGGGCGAGACCTTGTATAAAGCAGCCGCTTAAACTTAGAGTAATAGGCACAAAAAAAGGGCGGCCTCCGGTTTGGAGACCGCCCTTTTTGTGTATAATATCAGTTTAGAACTTAGCGCTGACGCTCAGGCCGTACATGCGTGGCTCTTCCACGAAACCAATCAATGAGCGCGTGCCCTCACCGCCGCGCAGTGACGTATTGGCCCCAATGCTCCGTATGATTTCATTCGTTAGGTTCGTAACCCATTGTTCAAAGGTGTAGCAATAATCCGGCGTGGTAAGCCCGATGCGTGTGTTCATCTTGAAGTAGTTTTCCTGATGTACTAGGCGAACTCAAATCATGAATGTAACCTTCATAAAATAGCGGCAATTCTCTATTACTTGCCCAGTTCGTTTAGCGTGCTGCAGCACCCGAAGCTTGCGCTGCACCTCGCGCTCTTCATTCTTCGTCATCGAAAACACCTCCTTTTATCAATGGAATAACACAAAAGGTGTCTCGCAAATCCCTGCATGTCTGCAGCATGCCATTCTTGCGCAGCATGGACGTATCGAGCGCTAAGCGGTCTTCAGCCGTCGGCTTGTAAATTTTTGCAACTGGCGGGGGAAAGGATGTCATGCCCTGCTTTCTGACCGAAATCTGCTGCAAGGTGGTACACTATGATATGCCTAGGAGGCGGCGTAGTTTTTAAAAGTGCATCGCGGATACAACTGTCTGCCAATTCTAACGTTTGGGTACCCGAGGCACATGGCTCGCTGCTCGCACCCGCCCAGCAGTTCGATCGCCCTGGCGCTCAGTTTTCCGTCGTCAGTTGCGCTTGTCATTGCTTAAACCCTGCCCCAAAGCGTGGAGTGCTTGGAGAAACCGGAACCAAATCCCACGCCACAGCCGTGCGCGCCGATGCGACCTGCGACGGTTACAGGTTCGTCACAATGATCAGCTGCGCTGCCGGTCATGCCTCGGGTCAGGTGTTGTACTTATACAACGGATTCTAGCCATTCTAACCGGTCGCAAAATAGAAGTTGTAAAGCGCAGCGCATCGTGCTTCATTTTTAATCGGATTCATCCAAAATAGGCTGAATCGAACAGGGGGGACATATTATGAAGACAAAGCTAATTTTGCTCGCAGGGGTATGTGCTTGCGCAATAGCATTTCCGGCTTTTGCTCAAACAGCCGAAGGCACTACAGCGGTCGACGAAGACACCATCATCGTTACCGCGCAGCGCACTTCGCAGCGGCTTCAGGATGTGCCGATCGCGATTAGCGCTTTCAGTGGCGAGGCGCTGGAAAAGCAGCAAATCAAGAATGCCAGCGATCTGCAGCTGACGTTGCCCAACGTCACCTTCACCAAGGGTAACTTCACTGGATCGAGCTTCACCATTCGCGGGATCGGCGATCTGTGCGTTGGCGCATCTTGCGACAGCGCGACCGCAATTCACGTCAACGGCACACCGTTGTTGGCAACGCGCCTTTTCGAAACCGAGTATTTCGATCTCGAGCGCGTCGAAGTGCTGCGCGGGCCTCAGGGTACGCTTTTCGGTCGTAACGCCACGTCGGGTGTGGTTAACTTCATCACGACAAGACCCGATTTGAGTGGTTTCCACTTGTCGGCGGAAGGTGAATACGGCAACTATAATAGTGTCAAAACCAAGGGAATGGTCAATATTCCGATCACTGACACGATGGCTGTTCGTGGCGCAGGGTTCTATCTGAAGCGTGATGGCTACACCACCAACATCTTCGACAATTCCAATGTCGACAACCGCGACATGTATGCAATGCGCGGCTCGCTGCGCTGGGAACCGACACCCAGCACGACGATCGACTTAATGGCATACTATTTTCACGAAAAGGACAACCGTCTCCGCAGCCAGAAGCAGCTGTGCCAGCGGGATCCGATCGGCGTGCTGGGTTGCTTGCCTGGAGGCTTGCCGAATGGCGTGACCAACGGCAATTCGACGCTCGCCACCATCATCAGTTCGGCAGAGCTCTTTGGTCTTGCGGCGGGCGGTTTCAATGCCGTAATTCCCGGCTTTACTAACAATATTGCACTTGGCAGCGTTTACGGAACCGACGTCTACGCAAACGCCATCAACCCGGCCGATCCCCGCCAGATCAACACAGCTTATAACCCGACCTACCTGACCAAAGAACAGCAGTACCAAGCTCGGATCGAACAAGATCTTGGCAACATGAAACTCCAAGTCACCGGGTTTTATCATAAGGCGCAGGTGGATTCGTCGCAAGATTACAACAATTCCGTCCAAGACCGCAGGGGTTTTACTCCTGGGCTGACGTACTTGAATGCCCTGGCAAACGCGCCCGGCATTGGGGCATACTTCAAGCCTCTAGCCGCCGCGCTTACGCCTGGTGGCGCAACGGGGCTGCTCTGCACTTCGCTGCCTGAACCCACCGGCACCGGGGTATTCGGAGGTCACTCCCGGTGCGCCGCCAATCCGGGCGCCTTTGACCGTTCAATAACGGCAAGCCGCGATTACT
>JGI25914J50564_10000221_pt1 | contig 18502 bp, 19 predicted proteins | sample LauGreSuBDMM15SN_2_FD_50564 | JGI IMG/M metagenome (IMG submission 50564) | reverse complement strand
GCCTCTAAAATTTTGCAGGTAGATTTATCTAAGAATACAAATCAATTAATAACTTCAATTTCAAATAAAAATAAATTATTAAACAATTTTGTTGTGAGCATTCAAGAAGAAATAAAAGTAGCGAGTAGTAAGAAGCAATTTGAAATCATCAAGCAGTTTGAAATTAAATATGAAAAAAATAATCAAGTGCTTTCGCTACAAATCACACCGCTCCCCCAAAACAAGGTTAAGAACTATGTCTTAATGATAGATGATATCACTATGATGATTCAGGCCCAACGAGATGCAGCATGGTCGGAAGTTGCAAGGAGGCTCGCGCACGAAATTAAAAATCCACTTACACCTATTCAACTTTCAGCAGAAAGAATTAAGCATAAATTAGGCTCTAAATTAAACAAAGAGGACACAGATATTGTAGATAAGGCTGTTTCAACTATTGTTAATCAAGTTGATGCAATGAAAACTATGGTAAATGAGTTTAGCGAATATGCACGGGCCCCTAAGTTGAATCTAGAATTAACAGATATTAACGAAACTATTAAGGAAATTTCTCATTTATTTGAAAATTCAGGGATTAAAATAACAACGACATTATTAAAAGGGTTGCCTAAAATAAAAGTAGACATAAATATGATGAGACAGGTCCTTATAAATCTGATTCAGAATGCACAAGACGCTATGGTAAATCATACAAAAAAGCCGAGTATTAAAATTAATACAAATAAATATAAAAACTATCTTATCTTATCCATTGAGGATAATGGCCCAGGGTTTTCACTAGATATACTTAAAAAAGCATTTGAGCCATACGTCACAACGAAGTCGCATGGCACAGGCCTTGGTTTGGCCATAGTGAAAAAAATCATTGAAGAGCATGAGGGCACTATTGTTGTAGAAAATATAAAAAGTGGTGGTGCTAATATCAATATTCAACTACCGATATCTAAAAGTAAATAATTATGAGTATAAAAAAAATATTAGTAGTTGATGATGAGCTGGGCATAAGAGAATTGCTCAGGGATATTCTTATCGATGAGGGCTTTGAAATTTTTGTAGCGGAAAATGCTACAGAAGCTCGCGAGCTTAAAAAAAGTAAAATGCCTGATTTGATCTTACTAGATATATGGATGCCTGATTGTGATGGCATCACACTCCTTAAGGAGTGGGTAAATGAAAAGTTTCTTACCAGTCCAGTTGTCATGATGTCAGGTCATGGAACAATTGATACCGCTTTGGAAGCAACTAAAATCGGTGCTTTTGATTTCCTCGAAAAGCCTATTACACTTCAGAAGCTTTTAAAGACAGTCAATGAAGCTTTAAAGTATGCAAATAATCTTCCAAAAATAGAAATTAACTTACTAAACATTGGCAAGAGTAATGTGATACAAGACCTTAAAAAGAGACTTGATAAACTCGTTTCCTTAAAAACACCACTTCTTCTTGTAGGCCCTCAAGGAGGTTGCGCCAAAATTTGTGCGCAATACTTACATCCAAAAAATCAACCCTGGATTGATGTAAAAGACTTTGAAGTTGTTTCGAATGCGCCGGCTGATCTTCTTGATCAACATAGAGGTGGATCAATCTTTTTAAATGAAATTTCCCATTTGACTAAATCTCAACAAAAAGGCTTAAATTTACTGATTAGCAAAGCGGTTAATTATGATGTAAGAATTGTCTGTGCAACTTCAAAATCACTTACCCAGACCGAGGATGTTGATTTTGACGAGCGTATTTTAAATGAACTATTACCTGGCTCATTATTACTTCCTTCAATTAATGAGCATAAAGAAGATATTCCAGAATTGGCTTCATCTATTTTGACAATGCATCTCACAAAATCTGACAAATCTGATTATAAAGTTTTTGATGTAGCTGCTTTAAATATGATGCGAGCTATGAATTGGTTAGGCGATATAGAGGAGTTAGAAAGCTTTGTGTTTAATTTAATGCAAACTAGCTTGCTTGAAAAAATTACCGCAGAAGATGTTAAGCGCGTTGCAAATCAATTTAATTTATTACATGATAAAAACAAATCATCAAAAAAAAGTAAGGGTAGTCATGATCAAGGGTTGGATGAAATTTTTAATAAATCACTAAGAGACGCTCGCGATGAGTTTGAAAGAATGTACTTTAAACACCACCTAAATAATGATGAACAGAGCATGGTAAAACTTTCAGAAGTGTCTGGCGTAGAAAGAACCCATCTTTATAGAAAGTTAAAACAGCTAGGAATCAAGGTAAAGTAAATTAAAGTTCTACAATAACGGGTGTATGGTCCGATGGACGTTCTGACTTTCTTGGTTCCTTGTCAATTAACGATTGTTTCGTTTTATTTGTTAGATTCTTATTTGTGAGTATGTGATCAATGCGCATACCAAGATTTCTTCTGAATCCAGCCATTCGATAATCCCACCAGCTATATTGAATTTCATTAGGATTCATTGCCCTAAAATTATCTGACAATCCTAAGTCAATAATTTTTTGAAAAGCATCCCTTTCTTTTGGGCTTACAAGAATATTATTCTTCCAGGCCTCTGGATCGTGACAATCGATATCTTGGGGCGCAATGTTAAAATCGCCCGCAATAATAATGTCTGGAAAAGATACCATTTCATTTTTAAGCCATACAGTAAAATGTTTTAACCAGTCGAGCTTATATTGGTATTTGTCTGAATCTACAGATTGCCCATTAGGAACATAAACACAAACTATTCTTATTTTTCCATAGTCCGTATTTACAGTTGCAGCAATCAATCTCTTTTGTTCATCTTCGAAATCGGGCATATTATTTTGAATATCAAAAAGCTCATATTTACTTATAATCGCAACCCCGTTATATGTTTTCTGCCCGTTGTGAATAGCATGATAGCCAAGGGCACTTATTGCATCATGAGGGAATTTAATATTTTCTTGTTTTGTTTCTTGAAGTAGTAGAAGATCAGGCTGCGCTTTTTTAACCCAATCTTCGACTTGGCCTAGCCTTACAGTGAGAGAATTCACATTCCACGTTGCGAGCTTCATAACATTTAAGCCATACCGCTATGTCTCAGCAAGGCGTCAACAGAGGGCGCACGACCACGAAAAGCAACAAAAGATTCCATAGCGGGCCTAGAGCCACCTTTCGATAAAACCTCTTCNTGAAATTTTTGGCCAGCATTGCTCGACAAAATACCTTCTTCTTCGAATAAACTGAAAGCATCAGAAGCCAAGACTTCAGCCCATTTATAACTGTAGTAACCTGCTGCATACCCGCCAGCAAAAATATGAGAAAAGCTATTAGGAAAACGGTTCCAGGCTGGAGGTCTTACAACGGCAATTTCGTCCCGAATAGTTTCGAGTAGTTTTAAGGAGTTAATTTTATTCTGATCGTTATATTGAGTGTGCAATCTTATATCGAATAAAGAAAACTCAATTTGTCTTAAAGTTTGCATGCCTGATTGGAAATTTTTAGCTTCAATCATTTTTTTAAACAAAGCTTCAGGTAGGGGGCTCTTGTTGTCCACATGCTCAGTCATATGTTTTACTACATCCCATTCCCAGCAAAAGTTTTCCATAAATTGACTGGGCAATTCAACAGCATCCCATTCAACACCCTTAATGCCTGAAATACTGTATTCATCTACTTTAGTCAGCATGTGATGAAGCCCATGACCGAATTCATGGAACAGAGTAATGACATCATCATGGGAAAATAAAGCTGGTTTATTTTCAGAAGGGGATGAAAAATTACATGTCAGAAAGGCTACTGGATGTGATGATTCGAAAGAGTTTTTATATCGAGATATAGCTTCATCCATCCATGCCCCACCTCGTTTATGATTTCGTGCATATAAATCAAAATAAAATTGACCAACTAACTCATCACCATCATTTTTTATGGAATAAAAACTTACATCTTTATGCCAAGTAGGAGCATCTGTTTTAATAATTTTTAATTTAAAGATAGTTTCAACTACTTTAAATAAACCCTTCAGAACGCGATGTTCAGGAAAGTATTGTTTTACTTCGTTTTCCGAAAAACTATATTTGGCTGGCGAAGTTTTTCAGAAACATAAGCGATATCCCAGGCTTCTAATTTTTCTATACCTAACGTTTTAGAAAAAGCACTAAGCTCTTCCATATCTTTCAAGGCAAAAGGCTTTGCTTTGTTAGCTAAATCCATAAGAAAACTTACAACTTCTTCATTTGATTTCGCCATTTTAGTAACAAGAGACATTTCCGTAAAATGATTGAAGCCAAGTAATTTTGCTGATTCATAACGTAGAGCGAGTATTTCATCTATAAGTTTTGTATTGTCAAACTTAGGGGATGCAAGTTCAGATGCGCGGGTAGCATAACCCCGGTAGAGTTTTTCTCTTAAATTTCTATCCTCAGCATATTGCATCACTGGCAGGTAGGATGGAAAGTGTAGGGTGAATTTGTAACCTTCTTTTTTATCTTCAATAGCTTCACTCTGAGCTTTTTTAATGTTTTCTTCAGGAATGCCCTGAAGATCATCAGCGTCACCCACAAAAATAGAAAATTCATTGGTAGCATCTAAGATATTTTCCTCGAATTGCGTTGAAAGTTTTGCAAGTTTTTCTTGAATAACCTTAAATCGTGCTTTTTCTAATTCATTAAGCTCTGCACCGCCTAATTTAAATTCACGAAGAACATTATCAATAATGCGCTTTTGTGATGGCGTAAGTGATTCGAATATTTCGCCATCTTTAAGAGACTGGTATTTTTTATAAAGTGCCTCGTCCTGAGAAAGATTTGTATAAAACTCAGTCAGCTTTATCAGATTATCGTTGTAGGCTTTTCTTAAATCATCAGAATTGACGACTGCATTAAGATGCTCAATTTGTCCCCATGCTCTTGAAATTTTTTCACTAACCATTTCAATAGGTTCTACAAAATTTTCCCATGAAATAGAGCCGCCCATCACCTTAAGAGCGTGAATCAAACTATTCGCTTCTTTGAGCATGCCCTCAATAGCTGGCGAAATATGGCTAGGTTTAATTTGATCGAAAAGGGGAAGGCTATCGCGGAATAATATAGGGTTAGTCATCATCATTATAAAATTAGTTATCTAGTAAGATTGATTAATCTTCTTTAGTAAAGTTTCAATTTTATCGACTTCGTTTAACTTAAGTAACCTAAGAACAGAAGTTTTCATATTTTTGATCGAGCTATTTAAAACTTGTTGTTTTACACTGAGAATATGTGAGGGGTGCATTGAGAGTTGTTCAACACCCATACCGATCAATAGTTTGGTAAGTTTCGGTTCACCAGCCATTTCACCGCAAATAGCGATAGATTTTTTATATTTATGAGCGGACTTTATTGTAAGAGCAATCAATTTTAAAACAGCAGGATGAAGAGGGTTGTATAGATGTGACACTGCTTCATCCGTGCGGTCAATCGCAAGCGCATATTGAATTAAATCATTTGTACCGATAGATAAAAAATCGAGTTCTTGAGCAAAAATATCTGCACTGATTGCTGCAGCTGGTATTTCAATCATACCTCCAATAAGAATCTTTTCATTAAACCTTACTTTATCTTTTCTTAAGCTTGCTTTCGCCCTTTCTAGAAGAAGTTTGGTTTGCCGAAGCTCACTGATACTGCTTAGCATAGGAAAAAGAATTTTAATGTTTCCAAATTGAGAAGCCCTTAAAATGGCACGAAGTTGCGTTATAAAGATTTTGGGTTCGGACAAGCACAATCGAATTGCTCTTAATCCTAATGCTGGATTAGGACTTATTTTTTTGTTAACTAGTGCTGTTTGTTTATCAGCACCTGAATCTAAAGTACGAATAGTGACAGGCCTTTTACCCATCGCTTCAGCTACTCTCTTATAGGCTTGAAATTGCTCTTCCTCATCTGGCATATCTTGTCTATTCATAAATAAGAACTCTGTTCTAAATAAACCCACTCCGGCAGCACCTGAGGCATTTACAGAGAGAATGTCATTCGGAACTTCAATATTTGCCAAGAGGTTAATTAAAGCCCCATCTTTAGTGATTGATTTTTTTGTCTTAATACGCTGAAGCTTTTCTTGTTCCTCACCCCATGAATCTTGGAGTGTTTTATAGTAGTTTTGAATTTCTTGAGTTGGATTAACAATCACAACACCTTGAGTGCCATCAACAATAATTAAATCGTTATCACGTATTAAAGTCCTAGCATTCTGCAATGCCACAATTGAGGGGATATTTAAACTTCTTGATAAAATTGCAGTATGGGAAGTTATACCACCACCCTCTGTGATAAAGGCTGCGTATTTATGATTCTTAAAGTGCAGCGCATCCGCTGGCGAAATATCATGAGCGACTAAAATTGTTAATTTTTCTTTATTTTTTACAGCAGCTTGATTCGAATGGCCTAAAAGTATTTTAATGACTCTTTCAACAACCTGAATAACATCCTGCCTTCTTTCCCTTAAATATAGATCTTCGATTTGATCAAATTGATTTACTACGCTATCCATTTGCTTTTTGATCGCCCATTCTGCATTACATTTTTCATTCTCAATAATAGTTTTTGGCAATGAAGACAATGACTTATCTTTTAATATCATTAAGTGTGTATCAATAAATGCACTTAACTCTCCTGGCGAATCAGAGGGTAGTTGGGATTTTATTTTATTGAGATCAATTTTGACGGCAGTAATAGCATCCTCAAATCTTTTGATTTCATGAGGAATATTTTTTATCTCAATATCGTATTGAACAACTTCAAGAAGAGCATTGGAAATCAAATGTGCTTTACCTATAGCGATTCCATTTGAAACACCAGTACCGTGAATGCTAAATGGAGTCATCTTGCTTTATTCTCCCTCACCGAAAAAATCATTGATAAGAGTAACGATAGAATTCAAAGCTTCTTTTTCATCAGGACCTTCTGTCGTGATTATGACATGTGAACCTTGGCTAGCCGCAAGCATCATTACCCCCATAATACTTTTTGCGTTTACTTTTTTATCATTTTTTTCAATCCATATATCTGAGTCAAATTGATTGGCTATCTGTGTAAGTTTTGCAGAGGCTCTTGCATGCAAACCTAGCTTATTAATGATTTTAATAGAAAGTGTTAGCAAGATTNATTGGATTGAATATGAATGATGCCATCTTGAGCGCCTTGGATTGCTTTGGCAATGAGAGCATNGAANGACTCATGGCGATAACTAATGCTGCGGATAAGCATAGATAAATTNACACCCGCAATTGCACTCACTTTTCCTGGCTTAATTATTTTAGTAATAATGTTGCAAGGTGTTGCTCCAAATATATCTGTCAAGATTAAAACGCCGTCACCTTGATCTAGGAGATTAATTCTTTTCGATATTTGCTTAAATATATTTTCATGTTCGCAATCATTTTCGATTGAGAGAAATTCTAGAAATAATGGCTGGTCCCCAAGAACATGTGTCGCGCATTCAATAAGAGATTTTCCGAGTTCGCCGTGCGTGACAAGAAGAATGCTAATCATAAGTTCTTTAATGGTTAATATCTCTGTGACGAATAGTCACTTGAGATTTTGGGTTAGAAAAGTTAGTAAATAATTTATTCGCAATATAAACGGAGCGATGTTTGCCACCAGTGCATCCAATAGCTATATTAAGAGAATGTCTTTGTTCTATTTTGAAAGCACTTAGCCATTCCTTTACAAAGTGATTAATATCTTGAAACATCTTATCAACCTCTTTGAAGTTTTCAAAAAAATCTATAACAGGCTTGTCTATCCCGGTTAAATTTTTTAGATTTGATTCGTAGTGTGGATTAGGAAGGCAGCGCACATCAAAGATAAAATCTGCATCAAGTGGGATGCCAAACTTATATCCAAATGAACTAAATTGTAAAGCCAGACGATCCTCTTTTAGCTGAATTAATTCACTCAATACTGTCTTCAATACATTGACCGACATATTGCTAGTATCAATTTTGTAACCAATTTCAGCTAAAGGTGCGAGCATGGAACGCTCTTTTTCTATAGCTTCATCAAGGGATAGCTTTTCATTTGCTAATGGATGTCTCCGCCTAGTTTCGCCAAATCGTCTAACTATAGATTCTGTAGAGGATTCTAAATAAATAAGCTTCGTTTTGATAGATAAAGACTCGATTTCTTTAATAACATGAGGTAATTTTTCAATATCGATACTCCTAATATCAACACTTATAGCAACTTTATCCTGATGCTCATGATTAAGATGTTGAGAAATGCTAGATAAAAGCGTGACTGGTAAATTATCAATACAGTAAAAATTATTGTCTTCTAGAGCGTTTAGGGCAATGCTTTTACCCGAGCCTGACAATCCTGAAATAATAATGACTTCCATAATTAATGATCTAAACTTAATTGAAGATTAAGCTTCTGTGAAAGATTCTTTGTTGCATTAGATCCCTTATTAAGCAATATATAGTTTTTAACTACAGTTTCAATTAAAAGGCTTACATGTCTTGTTTTATCGATAGGGAGCTCTATCTTAGGAACAGTAATATCAAAAAGCTTAAAAGAACCTATATCCATATCTAGTCTCGGGTAGGGCATTTTTTTTTGGAATGATTTCAATTCAACCACTAAAAAAAGCTTTTCTTTTTTGATTATGCTTTTATCACCGAATAATTTTTTAATATCAAGTATGCCTAAGCTACGAACCTCCATTACATTGGCAAGGAGTGATGGCGCTTGGCCTATGAGTGTATTTTCATCTTGTTTGAAAAATTCTACACTATCGTCAGCAATAAGCTGATTGCCTCTGTAAATTAAATCAAGTGCAACCTCACTTTTACCAATGCCTGATTTGCCAACGATTAAAATACCTTTACCTTTAATTACAACAAAAACACCATGTGCATGTTTTGTAGCTTGAGGGGCTTTAGATTTTAATGGGTTTAAATTAAAAATTTTTGATAAATACATTATTCTATCGACTGGTGTTTTAAGCCGCCTTCAATTCGGTGGTGATCCTTATGCAATTCTTTATATTTAATGACTTGGCGATCTAATTTACTCGATAGTAAATCAATGGCGGTGTACATACTTTCACCTCTGCATTCAGCATGAATATCGCTCTTTGGAAGATGAATAGTAGCCTCTGCAATATGTTCTAGTTTATCTACTGTGAGTGTGACCTTTGCATCAATTACATGATCAAAATGGTGGAAAATTTTAGCTAATTTAGTTTGAATATATTCCTTTAATGACGGTGTGATTTCTAAATGATGGCCAGTTAAATGAATATCCATATTATTTCCTTAAGGTTAGAGTTATAAAATTTTTCTAAGGTTGGTTGGAGCAATATTTAGTATTTCTCTNTATTTCGCCACAGTTCTTCGTGCAATATTAATATCCTGATTCTTTAATAATAAAACAATCTCGCTATCTGAAAGTGGTTTTTTTGGATCTTCTTGTTTAATAACTTCTTTAATTTTAGCCCTAATTGCAGTAGATGCAAGTTCATTACCTGAGCTATTGTCAATTGAACTTCCAAAGAAAAATTTGAGCTCATAAATACCCCGAGGCGTATTAATATATTTGTTTGATGTAACTCTAGAGATGTGGATTCATGAAGACCAACTTCTTCAGCAATCTCTCTTAAAATAAGAGGCTTCATCATAGATTCACCATAATCTAAAAAATCTTTTTGATGTTTCATGATGGCTTCTGAAACTTTAAGAATTGTGACAAACCGCTGTTGTATGTTTTTCACAATCCATTTTGCTTCTTGTATTTGACTAGATAAATGATGAGCTGAGTCAGCTTGCGAATTTTTGATTAGGTCTCGATAAATATGATTTAAGCGAAGCTTTGGAATTGCTTGTTCGTTTAATGAAACTTGCCAATTAGCCTTTACTTTTTTTACATTAACTTCATGTTGAATGAAGTGATGACTTTCAATGGTNGAAAATATATTTCCAGGTTTTGGGTTAAGACTTTTAATTACCTTCTGAATTTCTCTTAGCACTTCATCTTCACAGCCTAATATTTTTTTTAGCTTAACAAAGTCACGAGAGGCCAGAAGGTTTAGATGAGATTTAATAACTTTAATGGAAAGTATGTGAATCGGACTTTCTTCCTTACTTTCAAGTTGAAGCGTCAAGCATTCAATAAGATCTCTTGCGCCAATTCCAGGTGGCGCTTGTTTTTGAAGTAATTTTAGTAAGGATTCTATTTCTTCAATACTTACTTCATACTCCTTTGGAATACTTGATAAGAAGTAATCTAGAGGCTCTTCCAAATAGCCATCTTCATTGATTGAATCTATTAGAAGAGAAATAATTGCTTGATCCTTCTCGCCAATTGGAATTAAATGAAAAATATCTTCAAGGTATTGTTTTAGAGTTTGTGCCGCAGACTCTCGATACTCATTTGAATCGATATAATTATTATCTTTTGCGTATTCTTCATCCCAATTAATTTCGTGCTCATAAATAGGCTCTTGGATTTCCTGATCGTTTAAAATTTCAAATGAAGTTTCTTCCTGAGGAGTTGTCGNAATATCTTTGCCGTCTTCCTCATCTTCCTCTAGCATTTCAATTAAGGGGTTCTGTTGAATGAGAATTTCAAGTTCTTGATTAAGCTCCACAGATGACATCTGGAGAAGCTTAATAGACTGTTGAAGTTGAGGAGTAAGCGATAAGTGTTGAGACGCTTTAAATTGAAGATTTTGTTTCATCGCTTAAATAGCGCTAATCTAAATAGTTATAGATAAAAATCCTTACCTAAATAAACATCTTTAACATTTTGATCGTTAGCAAGAGTTTTAGGTAGTCCAGATGCAAGAATTTTCCCTTGATTTACAATATACGCGCGATCACAAATGCCTAAAGTTTCACGAACATTATGATCTGTAATGAGAATGCCAATTTTTTGTTCGGCGAGATATTTAATGATTTTTTGAATATCAATGACCGCAATTGGATCAATGCCTGCAAAAGGTTCATCTAATAGAATAAATGCGGGATCAGAGGCAAGGCATCTNGCAATTTCAACACGACGTCTTTCGCCCCCGGAAAGGCTGATTGCAGGATTGTTTCTAATATGACTAATACCTAATTCCTGAAGAAGCCCTTCAAGTCTTGCATTCATTTTTTCGCGAGTTAAGTCTTGCAATTCTAAAATNGCTAAAATATTTTCAGCCACCGTCATTTTTCTAAAGATCGAAGGTTCTTGAGGAAGGTAAGANAGNCCTAATTTTGCGCGACTATGAATAGGCATTTTTGATATATTTGCACCATCGAGTGAGATACGTCCTCGATCGCTTGGAATAAGCCCTACGATCATATAAAAACTTGTTGTTTTACCAGCGCCATTGGGCCCTAGCAANCCTACGATTTCACCACTCTTGATAGTTAAAGATACATCTTGAACGACAGTTCTTTTTTTAAAAGTTTTTTTAAGATTTTCAATGACTAATTCACTCATAGCGACTTGTTATTCCTGTGGTTTTTTCTTGGGCTGAATAATTGCACGCGTTCTGCCGCCCGGTACAGTCTCGCCTGCTTTATTTTTAGTGTTACCTGACATTGCTTTTGCAAATTCAGCATTTGCGTCNTACATGATGTAATCACCCTGAACAATATCCCCACCTTTTTTTACCCACGCTTTACTATATAAATGAACTTTGTCCATACGGCCATCATATTCAATTCTCTGAGCGCTGCCTTCAATATATTCATTTTTACCTTCTTGTTTTTGTTTGAAGGTTGTGGGATTACCAATACTTGTACTATGTTGAAAGCCTTGATTGTCCTCTCGGATGGTAAGTTCATCGGCTTTAATAAGCAGTGTGCCTTGTGTCAAAATGACATTACCAGAATAAACACTTGTGTTCTTCGAGTCATCAGATGTCATTGTGTCAGATTCAAGCTCGATAGGCTTATCTCGGTCTGCCTTTTCTGCAAAGACNTAAGATGAACTGATGCTAAAAATGCATAAGCAAGTAAAGAAAATTTTCAGTGACGATATTGTAAAAAAAGATAAGCGCATTATTTTTTTAATTTTTTATTTTGAGTAATAGGATGCACGTTTAAATTATTTTTTTTAACGGGCTTTTCATAATGCACACGAACTCTCGCTAATAACTTCATTATTCCATTCTTTTTGTCATAATTCATGCCAATTGCATTAACGACTGTTTTGGGGTCTTGAGTGATGCGAACAGGCCTTTTTGTAAATGCTTGGTCTTTGTTTGGCAATATAGTCAATTGATCTGTAAAAAGCTCCATTTTTGGCTTTGTTTCAGTTTCGAGGCGAGCCACTTTTACATTGTCAATTATTTGCACTTCTTCGCCGTCAGTCGAAACAAGACCAATGCCACCTTCAATTTTTGAGCTAGGCACATTATTTTTATATCTAATAAAAAGAGGTTTTTTAAGTCGCGTCGTGTCATCTTGCGGGTAATGGGTCATTTCATTTGCAGATAAAATGAAATGAATAGACCCATTTGATTCAGTTTGCGTTGTTTTGAAATTTGTTAAAAAATAATCGGGGCTGTTGCTTAGTTTATTTCCTCTTTTTTCACTTTCATTTTCAACAGAAACTTGAACCCAGTAAGAAATAAAAGCTAAGATTGCAGCAAAAAAAATAGGAAATAAAACAGAGAAACGATTGATCATTTAAAGTAAGGTGCAACGATTTCATCATAAGTGCCTTGAGCCTTCATAATAAAATCACAGGCCTCTCGAACGGCACCATAGCCGGCAATCTTTTCTGTAACAAAATGCGCAATTTTTTTTACTTCATCGTGACCTGCAGGAACAGAAATAGCGAGACCCGATTGCAACATAGGAGGCAAATCTACAATGTCATCTCCCATAAATGCACATTCTTCAGACCTGAATCCTGTTTTCTTAATGAGATCAGCAAACGCTTCTTTTTTGTCTGAAATGCCTTGATAAAAGTAATCTACCTCTAAATTTTCAGCGCGAATAAGAACACTATTTGAATTGCGGCCGGTAATAATTGCAAGTTTAACCCCACTTTTTTTAAGTAATCGCATACCTAAACCATCTTGTGTATTAAACATTTTATACTCTTGACCATCATCTCCAATGAATAGCGAACCATCTGTCATTACACCATCAACATCAAAAATCATAAGCTTGATTTTTTGTGCACGTTCTTTAAGGGTTGAATCCATCAAATGACTTTCGCTTTAAAGAGATCATGCATATTAAAAGCACCTACTAATTTATTCTCTCTATTAACCACAAGAATGCCATTAATTTTATTGAAATCCATTAAGTTGATTGCATCAATAATGATTTGATCATCAAATATTGTCTTAGGATTTTTGTTCATAATTTCTCTAATGGACTGTTTTTCGTAATCTATTTTTTTAGAAAGCTGTCTTCTTAAATCGCCATCAGTAAATATGCCAATGGGCTCGGAATGAGCGTTAACTATTGCTGTAAAGCCTAAGCCCTTAAGAGATATCTCAAGCACTGCATCAGAAAGTAATGCATCTTCTTTGATGGAAGGCACTTTATCAACGTCTCTCATAATGTCTCGTACCCGCACAACTTGTCTTTTGCCTAAACTGCCGCCTGGATGTGATCGAGCAAAATCTTCAGCGGTAAATGCTCTTTGATCAAGAACACAAATGGCTAATGCATCTCCTAAAGCAAGAGATGCTGTTGAGCTAGCGGTAGGGGAAAGCCCTAAAGGGCAGGCCTCTTGAGATACATGAGCGCTTAAATGAATTTTGGATTCCCTTGCAAGCTCAGAATCACTATTGCCTGTAATTGAAATAATTTTTGCGCCGATTCTTTTTATGACTGGCAGGATAGATAAAAGCTCATCGCTCTTACCAGAATTTGATAGAAAAATGACTACATCATTAGATGTAATCATGCCTAAATCACCATGACTTGCCTCTGCAGGATGCATAAAGAAGCTTGGGGTGCCAGTGCTTGCGAAAGTAGAGGCTAATTTTCTTCCGATATGCCCCGATTTGCCCATCCCACTCACCACAACTCTGCCATCACAATGTAAAATGAGTTGAACGGCGTTGACGAAATGATCATCAAGCCTATTCGCTAAAGATAAGATTTCTTGTGCTTCAATTTCAAGGACTTGGCGAGCGCGTTCAAGAGTATTTTTTGATGATGTCTTAGTCATAATGACATTGTAGAGGGTAATGGATACTCGTGTAAAAGGGTTTATAAATGCTTTAAGCCTAAAAATTATTGATTAATCTTGGATAAATGAATGTTTGACTCCCTACCCTTAGTTCTTATTTTNCTAGTAAGCTCAGTTTTATTAGTTGGGCTATTCCGATACTTGANATTGCCCGCGATGATTGCCTATTTTGTCGTNGGTATAATTTTAGGACCTCATTTGATTGGGGTGCTTCCTGATTCAGAGTCTAGTCGGCATTTTGCTGAATTCGGTATTGTATTTCTAATGTTCAGTATTGGACTTGAGTTTAGCCTGCCTAAACTTTATTCGATGAGAAACATCCTTTTTGGTTTAGGTGGTGCACAGGTACTTATTACTTTATTTGCTTCAATTAGTCTTGCGTGGTGGTTTGGACTTCATTTAACTTCAGCTTTTGTCATTGGCAGCGCATTTACTATGTCATCAACAGCTATAGTTTCTAAGATTCTAATGGAGCGTGTTGATTTAAATTCAAGACATGGCCGATTAGCCATTGGTATTCTACTCTTTCAAGATATAGCCGTTATTCCCATTTTAATATTGATTCCAGCACTTGGCGCTTCATCAAGCGATATTGGCAGTATATTTTTGATGTCACTTTTAAAGGCTATTTTTTTATTTTCTATCCTTTTTAAATTTGGTAGGCCTTTAATGAATTCTTGGTTTGCTGTCGTAGCGAACCAAAGGTCGCGTGAATTATTCATCATGAATGTGTTGATGATTACACTTCTATTTTCTTTCGCCACAAAAATGGCGGGATTGTCTTATGGTATTGGAGCATTTTTAGCCGGNATGCTCATTTCTGAAACCCGCTATCGCTATCANGTTGAATCAGATATTGCGGCTTTTAGAGATATTTTATTNGGCCTTTTCTTTATTAGTATCGGGATGTTACTTAACCTTCACCAAATAGCTTCGAATATTGGCTATGTGATTTTAATTACCTTAGGCTTTATTTTATTTAAAGCTTTTGTGATTACGTTTCTTACACGATTATTTAATTATGAGATTGGGGTGGGTATTAGAACAGGCCTTATTTTGGCACAAGCAGGGGAGTTTAGTTTTGTGATTTTAGCTCTTGCTAGAGAAGAGCATGTTATAGGAGCTCACGCATTTCAAATTATTTTGGCTTCATCATTATTTTCAATGATATTGGCCCCTTTTATTATTAAGTATAACGGGCGCATAGCGCGTTATTTATCAAAAAGTTATAACCGTAACAGTGANGATACAGTTCAAGCAATTCAATCTATAGGACGCACCTTGAAAGACCATGTAATTTTGTGCGGTTATGGAAGAAGCGGACAATATTTAGGGCGTTTTCTAAAAGAAGAAAATATTCCTTTTATTGCCATTGATATAGATTCAAGCCGGGTAAATGATGCGGCTTCAGGGGGCGAGCACGTTATGTATGGTGACGCAAGTCGAAGAGTCGTGTTAGAGGCTGCTGGAATTAAAACAGCAAAAGCGCTTGTTATTACTTATGCAGATTTTCGAGGGGCTATGAAAGTACTTCATATAACTCAAGAAACGTACAAGAATATACCCGTCATTGTTAGAACGCGAGACGATATCCATATGGATGAAATTAGGAATGCAGGAGCAAGTGAAGTTGTTCCAGAAATTTTAGAAGGAAGTCTAATGCTAGCTTCTCACGCACTTGTTGTTTTAGGCGTGCCTTTGAATCGCGTTGTAAAAAGAATTCGCTTGTTTAGAGAAGAGCGTTACAAAATGTTTAAGGGTTATTTTGGCGGTGTATCTGACGCCGAGGCTGAAGTTACTGAGCCACAAACAAGACTTCATGCGATTGAGATCAACGAAAAGTCACATGTGCTTTCATGGCGACTTGGCCAAATTCCTTTTGCTATGCTTAATACAGAGGTTAAATATTTAAGACGNCCTAATATGCTAGAAGATATAGAGCCCAGAGACGATATTGTTTTATCTNCAAGAGATATTCTTGTGGTAATAGGTACAGCAGACAAACTCAATGCTTTAGAAAAATATATACTGACTGGCAAATAGAGTATGACAAAAAAAGTTGCTGTCATTGGCGGTGGTATCGTCGGCTGTATAACTTCATTTTTTCTTATTAAAAAAGGATATGAAGTCACTTTGATCGATCAGAGCGCTATAGGCCAAGAAGCTTCATGGGCGGGAGCTGGCATTCTTTCGCCTTTACTTCCTTGGAACTACCAAGATAATGTAAATAATCTTTGTTTTGGAAGTGCTGATTTTTATCATTCTCTTTCTGAAACTCTAAAACAAGATACAGGCATTGACCCTGAATGGATTGAGTCAGGTATGTTGGTATACGATGAATATGATAAAGATCTTGGGATGAACTGGTGTCAAAAAAATAATATTGAAATTAAACAAATTCAAGTAGAAAAAATATCATGCTTGCTTTTGCCACATGTTGCTCAAATAAGAAATCCTCGCTTATTAAAAGCCTTAAAAATATATTTAATTAAAAATAATGTTGTAATGATAGAGCATAAAAAAGTTAACCCCATTTCTGATTCAAATAATTTCATTCATCATCTTCAAGTCGAAAATAACATTAATCTAGAAGCAGATTTTTATGTTGTGGCTTCAGGGGCATGGAGCTCGAACGTTCTAAATGAAATTGAGACGCCAAAAATTAGACCTATTAGAGGGCAGCTTATTCAATATCCTGCCATTAAAGAAAAGTTGCCATATATTCTTTATAAGGATGATTTTTACTTGGTGCAAAGACAAGATGGCGTTGTTCTTGGGGGAAGCACAAAAGAAGACGTTGGCTTTGATAAAAGCATTACAGAAGAAGCTAGAAATTCTCTTCAACAAAAAGCTGAATCTTTACTGCCTATTTTAAAAAATTACAAAATTGAAAATCAATGGAGTGGTCTGAGGCCTGGCTCGGATGGCAATGTGCCTATGATAGAAAAGCATCATAAATATAATAATGTGTACTTAAATGTAGGTCACTATCGATATGGATTGACGATGGCTCCAAAAGCAGCAAGAATAATTACTGATTTAATAACTTTAAATGGATAAGCATAATGCGGTTAAATATTTTTACATTTTTACTTCTATTAATCACAAGCTTTAATACTATGGCGATTGAAGAACCAGAATTTATTAGCATTGAAAAAAAAGATGCATTTGAGGTTAGAGAGTACCAGCCAAAATTAATTGCTCAAGTTCTAGTTACAGGGACATTCGATACAGCATCAAGTAAAGGATTTCGTTTGCTGGCTGATTTTATTTTTGGAAATAATAAAACAAATGAAGGGCCAAAAAAAATTGACATGACAGCTCCGGTAATTACTCGAGATGCCTCAGAAAAGATTGAAATGACAGCGCCAGTTATTTCTGAAGAAACTGAAAGGGGTTGGTATGTTAGTTTTAATATGCCAAAGCAATTTACNAAAGAGACTCTTCCTNTCCCNAATAATCCAGAANTTAAAATTACCGAAGTGCCTGCAGAAAAATTTGCAGTTATTACATTCTCTGGTTTGGTGCGNGAAAAAAAATATGCNGAGATGTTAAGTTTGCTTAATGANGAAATGAAAAAAAGAAACNTAGAGCCAAAGGGCTCTCCTATACTAGCTCGCTATAACCCACCTTGGACTCTGCCATTTCTTAGAAGAAATGANTTGATGTTTAGATTTTAAAAAATAATTACTTNTTTGGAGTAGAACCTCTATTTCTTCGTTTNAACTGCTTTCTTAGGTTTNACTTTAACCTCTCGCTTATAAAGTCCAGAGCGTCCCCCAGACTTTTCCACTAAGTGGATATTTGANATGANCATCGTACGGTCTACTGCTTTCACCATGTCATAAATGGTGAGGAGGGCGATGCTAACTGCTGAAAGGGCTTCCATTTCAAGTCCTGTTTGTGCAAAACATTCACAGGANGATTGACACACAATCGTATTATTTTTTTTATCAATATTAAATTCAATATCAATTTTAGTAAGGTTGATTGAATGACAAAGTGGAATAAGCTCCCAAGTTTTTTTTGCAGCTTGGATGCCTGCAATTTTTGCAGTGTTTAAGACATCACCTTTTTTAATTAAATTAGCTTGAATTAGCTTTAAGGTATCTTTGTTTAGTTGAATTGTGCCTTCGGCTANTGCTTTTCGATGGGTAATTGCTTTATCAGTAATATCTACAAGTTGCGCATCACCTTTTTGATTAATATGAGTTAGTTTTTTCATAAATTTAATTAGTTTATCTTCTCAAACATAGATGTAAGTGATTATTAATCTAGGTATCATACCAATGATGAAATTTAAAATTACATTATTAGCAAGTTTTTTTTGTTGCCTGTCCGTTTTTGCCAATGAACTGCCTGATCTAGGTGACGC
>JGI25914J50564_10000218_pt1 | contig 18561 bp, 10 predicted proteins | sample LauGreSuBDMM15SN_2_FD_50564 | JGI IMG/M metagenome (IMG submission 50564) | reverse complement strand
AAAGTTGCATCACAGAAAGAAGACATAAGTTGAGTAGTCGGAACTGAATTTGCAACTAATGCAGGAGTTGAAATAGAACAAGAAGTTCCATAATTACCCCAAACTCCATTTATTTTAGCTTTTGTTTTAACAGAAAAAGTTGTTCCGTAAGTGCCAATTGCTGTATTGGTTAAAAAGAAATAATAAATTGGTGATTCAACTTCAGTTACTGTTGTTCCATTTGTCATTTGAAAACGGTATGCTTCTGCAGCGTAAACTAACTCAGAATGGATAGGAGAACCAATAGTAGCTANAGTACTTCCACACTGACTTGCTCTCATTTTTGTTAAAGGTACGCTAGAAGAAGAAACAATTGTTGGTGTTGTAACATTACAAGATGTTCCATAAGCTCCCCATACGCCGTTGATTTTAACCGCCACTTTAATAGAATAAGTCATACCGTAAGCAGTTCCAGCAATTTTCAATAAATCGAAATTGTTTTTATTCACGTCATAAGTTCCTAAAGCCGTTCCGTTTTTAGATACATGATAACGGTATAATTGTGCAGATGGATAAAGTTCAGCTTGAATTTGTGCATTAATCGCTGACAGAGTTGTTCCACAGTAAGCGTCTTTAATTTTAGTTGTAGTGATAATAGTAACCGCAACTGTTCCTGAAGTTACGTTGCCACAGCCACCATCGTTTACAATAGCTCTAAAATATTTATTTTCTGTCAAAGCACCAATAAAAGCACCATCAAGCGTTGGCGAATTTGGAGCTCCTGCAATATTGGTAAACGAACTATTATTTGCAGACGATTGCCACTGAACATCTCCAGCACTATTGGTTAGCGTAATGTCATCTGGTTGTGCGCCCCATGTGATGGTTTGATTAGCAGATATTGTTCCAGCTAACGAACGATTCACGACAATGGTCATGGATGTTGAAAGCGAACATTGATCAGAAGGTGTGAATGTATATGTTGTTGTAGTAGCACTATTAATTGAAGGCGACCAGTTTCCAGAAATGCTGTTGGTAGAAGTTGTTGGCAATGCCGATAATGTACCTCCAAAACAAATTGGGTTTACTTGGGTAAACGTAGGACTTATAGTAGGATCAACAGTCACGGTAATTACATTACTTTCTGAAGCGCCAGTCCAGTCTGATTCGCAAGAAACACGAGCTAATCTTCTGTAATAAGTAGTTGTTGTTAGACCAACAGGAGCATTGTAAGTACTTGTTATAGCACCTTCTATATCACTAAAATTAAGATTATTAGTAGAAGATTGCCATTGGTACTCGAGTGTTCCACTATAGCCACTTGCTGGAGCGCTACTACTAAAGGCTGCCGGATTTGCAGGTGAGCATAAAGATTGCGTTCCTGCAATTGTTCCTCCCGAAGTTGGATTGATACAAACTTGACCAATTGCAAAATCTCCAAAACCTGAAATTGAGGAAGCTGATAAACTAGTTGATGTTGGAGTTCCTGAGGTGGTAAGATTAGTCCAGCTAACACCATTATACAAACGAGAAGCAAAGAATTGTGGCAAAACATTACTGTCATTATCTTGAGTAGCATAAGTAAATGATGCATTGTAAGTAGATAATCCACCCAAATTTGAATTTGTTAATGTCCAAGTTCTATTGATGCTGTTTGAAGCAATAATACCCGAAGTAGCAATTTGAGGGTGATCACCAGATGCTGTTTTTGCTGTCAAAGTTCCAGTTGCAGAAGTATTGTTTGAAAAAGTTAAAGCGACGGGAGTATAATAATTAGCATCCCCAATTGTATAGGTAAATGAAGGACTAGCTCCTGAAGAAGTTGTTTTTCTTAAATTGCCAATAACCCAACCTGAGCTAGCACTAGCTCCAGAAATATTTGCGGAAGATCCAAGAATTAATGTGTTAATTCCGGTGTTAATTTTTCCATTTGTGAAAAGCAAAGTGCCATTTACCGTTGTATCGCCATTTAACGTTACTAATGAACTTCCTGTTTGATTAATAGTAAATGTTCCAGAAATAGCAGTTGTTCCTGCTATTGATTTAGGGCTTGTTCCGCTTAAGGTTACATTTTTATAGTCTACGCGCGCCGTTACTGTTTGTGCACCTGTAGCGTCTCTAGCATATTCAACAATACTGTTAGCTCCCAAAGTTAAATTTTCTGCACCAATAAATTGAAAGTCACCGCCAGTAGATCCAGCAGTTCCAACATTGCTAGACACAAATCCAGTCAATTTAGGAACTTTTACAGTTCCATTAATTGTAACAGCACCTCCGCTTGGAATAGTAATATAAGATGATGCGCCCGTTGGTGCTACAAGTGTTGAATTTTGATCAACGCTAATATTCTTGATAATTGGTGTAGCAGTAAAAGTCACATTTGCACCATTTATGATTGAAACTGTTCCAAAACTTTTTGTAGTTGTCGAAGAGATTGTAACTGCATCATAAACAACTTCAAAGTTGGCGTCAAAAATATTGCCAAATGATATTGCTGTTGTTCCTTGATAAATAACAGTTTGCTTTCCTGATAAAGGCGTCATAACATCAAAATTTCCAGTTCCTGCAGGCAATATTGAAGCTCCTGAATTTAAAGTTAATGTAATTGCAGCTTGATCAGTATTTCCTAAACGTACTTTTGTTCCATTAGCAGGATCTGTTCCAACCGTCCATGAACCGTCGAGCGCAACAGCAGTCGTATTTCTAATTTCAAATACTTGAGCAACATCTGTAAAGTTTGCAGGATTAGTTCCTGATCCATTTGTGTTTGTGCCCCAATTGGTAATGTCTGTCAATGGTCCTGTTCCATCATAATAATAAGTGGTAGCCAATGCTTGCACAGCAGCACTTGTAGTACTTTCATCTGAATAATTAAACGCTTTATCAACAGTATAAACTTTATAGTAGTAATCGACGCCTGGGCTTAAACTTGTATCAGTGAAAGATGCATTGCTTCCTATATACCTTACAACACCAGCACCTATCGTACCCGCAAATTTATAGATTCCATTTTGATTAGGGTCGTCATTGGCTGATGGAACAGTAGTAGCATAACGTACAACAAGGTAGCCACCTCCATCAATACCACCACTTGCGGCACCCCAACTGATATTAGCAGTGCTACCAGCTGCGCCAGTAGCAGTAACTGTACCCGGAGAAAGAGGTTTGGCACTATCTGCTGTATTGGCTTGATAAACTACAAAATCGTCAAATTCTGCCGAATAACCCGCAGTCGCTGCGTCGATAGATAAACCTGCAACACCAAAATTTCCAGCTGCAGTAGCGTTAGTAGTAATTGAAACCGCAACTTTTGTCCAACCTACATTCGTAGAAAGACCTGCATTTACGCTTTGCTTAGTTCCGATTGGTGGTGTTTGGGTTGCAGAAGTATTGTCAACATAAATATCAATCGTGCTAGCATCTAGAGCAGTTGTTGAAGTTGATTTGTACCAAAATTGAACTTGATAAGTTGTATTTGGCGCGAAAGCCCCCGCCAACTGTGGCGTATAAAAGCTTTTAATTGTTCCATTGTTTGAACCTAATGACACACATTTTGACCCGCTCCGTCCTCCGGTTGCATTATATAATCTGACAACATTGGCAGTCGTGCTTGCAGTCCATAATGATGTAGAAAGCGCAGCATTTGTAGTTGAGCCACCAGCAAGGTTAGCAGTATGGTTTTCAAAACCACCATCATGCACTGAATAAGTACCAATGCCTGTTTGCGAGTATCCTAAATTGCTTAAACAAAATAGCAATACAATTAATAAATAAAATTTAGTTTTCATTAAAATACAATTTACGGTTANTTAGGAACAAACATAAATTTATATTTTTAATAACATTAATAAAAACTTTGTAAATATCGCATTTTGCAGTAATTAGTCTTTTTTTTGCTTTAAATGAAAAAATAACTACAAATTATTATGAAGTATCAATTTGTTAAGGTCATCTCTTCTGCTTTTGCTAATAGGTATTTTATAACTCTCTATTTCAATTAGGCTTCCATCAATAGCTTCAATCTTGTCGATGTTTATTATGAACGAACGGTGAACTCTAATAAAATTACTTTTAGGAAATATTTCTTCTAATCGATTGAGCGAAACTCTTGATACACTAATTTTTTTATTAGTATGAAAACGCGCATATTCTCCATGGCTTTCAATAAAAATAACTTCATTAAAGTTAATTTTCTCTAGTTTGTTCTGATTTGTTTTAAAGAAACTAAAGTCGGTAAACTGCGCTTCTGCGAATTCACTTTCTAAAGGAATAAACTCCGAAGGTACGACGATCTTTAAATCAAACACTCGGTTTACTGCCGTTACAAAACGTTCAAATGGAATTGGTTTTACTAAATAATCTATAACTTTTAAATCAAATGCCTGGAGCGCATATTCTGAATAAGCAGTCGTAAAAATCGTAATAGGTGGATTTTTTAATGTTTTCAAAAACTGTATTCCATTAAGAACAGGCATATTGATGTCTAAAAAGAGTAAATCAACTTGTTTTTGCTGAATTTTGCTCAATGCTTCCATTGGTTCGTGGGCAATTCCTACTAATTCGAGTTGTGGGATTTTTGATATATATTCTTCTATCAATTGACAAGCTGGTTCTTGATCATCAATTATAAAACATTTTACGGTGTTCATGGTTTTATTTAATTTTTTGGTGGTTATAGTCTAATATTTAGATAAACTTCGTAAGCATTTTTTAAATCAGTTACTTCAAAAGTATATTGGTCTTTATAATCTAGTTCTAAGCGGTTTATTGTATTTTGATTTCCAATTCCTTTTTCTAGTTTATTTTGAAGTGACATTTTGTTGTTTTTAGTTTTAAAATATAAAAACTCATCATCTGTAGCCAATTCAATTACAACGAATGCTTCGGTAAAAACGCCAATTTGACTGTGTTTAAACGCGTTTTCTACAAAATTCAGCAGCAACATAGGTGCAATTCGTTGGTTTTCGTCATAAAGTTTGTATTTGAAATTAATATCTATTTGTGCATTATAATTTAACTTGTATAATTTAATGAAATCTTGAATCATGGCTACTTCTTTATTAATGAGCACACGGTGTTTTGAACAATCATAAATCAAATAGCGCATAAAATTAGACAAATCGTAGATCATTTTTGCTGCCTCTGGACTTGTTATATGACATTTTGAATAAATCGAATTAAGTGTGTTAAATAAAAAATGTGGCGTAAACTGGCTTTTTAATAAATCAACTTCGAATTTGTTTTTCTCTTTTATTAATCTAAAAATGGCCGATTTATTTTGTAGGTAATTTATGAAATCTAAATAATAAAGTGATGCGGCTAGCGTAAAGAATAAAAACAAGATATGATAACCAAAAAATGTGCTTGTACTTGTCGCAACATTAAATTTGAACAGGCTATTTAAAAAAGGTAAAAGCACTAAAATTATTGCAATAATTACAATATTTTTAAACAATACACTAAAAAATTGCTTCTTGATGAACAGCTCCTTTTCTAAAAACTTGACATTAATTAAAAAAAGCAAATAGCAAAAAAACAGCATTTCGGCAACAAGAAAAACCTTTAATGATGTATTTTCAAATTGTAATTTATTGTTAATTAATTCAAAATAAACAATCGAAATAAATGAAAAATAAAAAAACTGAAAGACAATTTTCTTAAACACAAACAAAGCATTTTTTGATTTAAACATTTATGAAAGATGGATTTTATTACTTAAAAAAAATAAATATTCAATTTTCGATTTTAAATTAAACAAATTTGCAGTGAGTACAATATAAGTAGCAGTGATTTGAAATGGTGCGCAATCAACATCCGCTGAACAATGTTGCTAAACTACAATTTTTTTTTTGAAATGTATTTTATTTATCACATCTTGCATTATATTTAAAAATAAATTGGCAATTTTATTCGATTATTAATTTCTGAAACGATGCCGCTTTAATTTCAAATGCTGCAATAATTCTATTATTTCAATAAACTACTTATGGCTCATTCGACTTTTAAAAAATACTTCAAGTTAATTTCGTTCCCTCTTGCCTTTATTGCTTTTTCAACAATTTTCAATCCTGAGGAATCAAATCCGAAAATCGGAATGATGATTGGCATTGCAATATGGATGATAGGATGGTGGATTACAGAAATTGTTCCAATAGCCATCACTTCTTTATTGCCAATTTTAGTTTTTCCTATCACTGGAATCATTAGTGGCGAAGAGATTTCTAAAGTCTATTTCAACGAAGTTATCTTTTTGTATATTGGTGGTTTTTTGCTTGCGTTAGCCATTGAAAAATGGGAAGTTCACAAAAGAATTGCCTCCAGAACCTTAATAGTTTTCGGACAAGGAACCCTTCAAATTTTGGCTGGATTTATGTTGGTCACTTCACTATTATCCATGTGGATGTCGAACACTTCGATTGCGCTACTAATGCTCCCGATTGGAATTTCAGTTGTAGAAAAACTAAAAGAAATTTACAGCGAAAAAGAGTTAGGAAAATTCAAAACTGCACTTCTATTAGGCATTGCATACGCAAGCTCGATTGGTGGAATGGCAACTTTAATAGGAACGCCAACGAATTTAGTATTTGTAAAAATTTACGAAAGTGCTTTTAAGTCGGGTGTCAAAATTAATTTTGCCAATTGGTTAATTTTTGCTTTTCCAATCTATTTTATTTTAATTGTAGCGGCAATTATTGTGTTGTATCTTTTTTTTAAACCCAGAAAAAAACTCGAAATTATTGACAATACCTTCTTTAAAATTGAGAACATGAAATTGGGCAAAACCAGCTACGAGCAAAAAGTAGTTTTATTTGTGTTTTTTCTGTTTGCAGTACTTATGATATTTCGAGCCAACATCGATATTGGTTCATTTCAAATCCTTGGTTGGAGCTCAATGTTTGATCATTCAGATTATATTATTGATGCTGTAGTTGCCGTTTTTATATCTATTTTGCTATTTATTATTCCTTCTAAAACCAATCCCGGAAAAACCATCATGGATTGGGAAACTGCTAGCAAAATACCTTGGGGTATCATTCTGCTATTTGGAGGCGGATTTGCTTTAGAAAAGGGATTTGAAGTTTCGGGACTTACGCATTGGATTACCACAAAAATCGGATTGCTTTCTGGCAACAATATGATAATAATTATGCTTGCCGCCTGCTTTACGGTGCTACTTATAACCCAATTTATTGCCAATGTAACCGCAGCGCAAGCCCTATTGCCACTATGCGTAGCACTTTCGATTTCGCTCAATATCAATCCATTACTTTTAATGATTCCTATTACGTTTGGAGCATCAGCTGCTTTTTTACTTCCTATTTCAACACCGCCCAACGCAATCTTGTTCGCTACTGGTCAAATCAAAATGAAAGAAATGCTATTGCCTGGACTAATTTTAATTATAATATCCGGCTTAACAATTAGCCTTGTTATGAATTATTGGGGCGTTTATGTGTTTGGGATTAAATAGTTATGAATTAAAAATTACGAATTACGAATTAAAAATTTGAACCTGAAACCTGAAACTTGAAAAAAAAATGCCCAAACAAAGTCTGAACGATTTCCACAAAACCCGAGCCATTCATGAAGTTCCCCGAATCGCTCAGGAAGTTCCCTTAACCCGATACAGCGGATTTGAAATCTGTGCCCACTATCGAGAGCAATCTCAAACCTAATAGTTTTTTTACCTATCAATAAAGTTGCGTGGTGATTTTAATTATATTTGGAGCGACAATTTAAAGAAACGAAATGCGGTTTTTTGTGTTGTTGAAATTAAAAAAATTAAATAATAGACTTTTAGACAATTTGCAACTTTTGGAGTTGCGTTTATTTAAGAGTTAACAGCAATTATGAAAAAACTGTACCTAATATCACTTACATTTTTACTATCAGTCGCTGCTTTTTCACAGATTGGTTTGTCAGTTCATCTAAAAAGGAGTCAATCCGAAAATGATATAACATTGATTGTTGATACATTAAAAATATATAAAGACAATATACTCTATAAAAACATTCCACATCCTGATTCATTTGCTTTATATGAGAATGTTCAAAATGGTGAGTATAAGTTTTGTTATAATAATCTTTTTGGAGAAAAAATTGAAAAAGTTGTAACGCTTAGTGAAGTAAACAACAAACTTGGTGGACAAGAAATTAATCTATATGTTGATCAACTTCAAAATCCAAAGTCAAAGAATCTTTTGGTCCAAAACTTAAAGAATAATGAAACTCTTACTATTAATATAAAATTCTCTGGATGTTTTAGTAGTGGAGCTGATTCTATAATAGTTAATAAAAAAAATGATTATTACTTTCTTAAATATAAAAGCAAAAAAAGAAAGTTGAACACAAAAGATATTGAAGCTTTAGTAAAGTACGAAAGTGAATTAAAAAGCTTAACTGAAGTCGATTTTGTGAGCACTACGAATGCATTTAATGAGATAATTGTAAACGAAGAAAATTTCACATATCATGAGCCATCAATGTTTTGGGGAGGATTTACAATTTTAAAAAATACATTGAACTTAAAATAACTGCTGTTAACACCTAGGTTTTCATTGCAACTGTAAGCCGAGCAATGAATTAAAAATCACTGAATACCAAATAAATCAAATCAACGAGGTAATCCCGCGTTTAACGGAACCGATTAAAGCTTTAAATATATGGAATTAATGTAAATTGTTTATTCACCCTCAGCTGCCATTGGGTTTTCAATAGCAATAGTTTCTCCTTCGCTTTTAGAAATCACAATAGTTGCTACTCCGTTTCCAATAAAGTTTGTTATTGCCCTAGCTTCACTCATGAATTTATCAACGCCTAACAAAAAAGCAAGTCCTTCTAGCGGAATTCGGTGGATGGTTGCTAAAGTAGATGCCAAAACGATAAAACCGCTGCCAGTAACACCCGCAGCTCCTTTAGAAGTAATCATTAAAAGCCCGATAATGGTAAAAATCTCGGTCAGGGATAGGTGCACATTATACAATTGCGCCAAAAATATTATCGCCATCGAAAGATAAATTGAAGTGCCATCAAGATTAAAAGAATAACCAGTCGGCACCACCAAGCCAACTACGGATTTACTGCAACCCATTTTTTCTAATTTGTCCATTAAATTGGGCAAAGCGGCTTCAGAGGAAGAGGTTCCAAGTACGATCAGCAATTCTTCTTTAATGTACTTAATGAATTGCCAGATGTTTATTTTGTAGTATTTTAAGATGCCGCCTAAGATGACAAAAACAAAAATAAACATGGTGATGTACACCGTTAGCATTAATTTCCCCAGCGGAATTAGGGTATGCAACCCGAATTTACCAACGGTGTATGCCATTCCTCCAAAAGCACCAACTGGAGCGAGGTACATGACAAATTTTAAAGCTTTAAAAACAATAGAAGAACACTTATATAAAAAAGCAACAATTTGTTCCCTTCTGGAATGGTAATTTAATAAAATTCCCACAACAATGGCAAGCAATAAAACTTGAAGCGTTGAATTGTTCATGAAAAAAGTAAGCCAATTAAATCCTTCGCTAGTGCTTTGCGTGTATTTGCTTGCGTCTTGAATTTCTAAACCTGTTTTGTCGATTTTTCCGGGCTGCGCTAGATAACCTACAACAATTCCGATGGTTAAAGCAATGGTGCTTACAATTTCAAAATAGAGGAGTGACTTTAGTCCGATGCGTCCTACTTTTTTAAGATCACCCATCCCACCAATTCCTAAAACAATTGTCAAAAATATTATCGGAACTATAAAAAGCTTGATGATACTAATAAACCCATCGCCGACAATTTTCATTTGAACGCCCGTCGCTGGATGAAAATTACCAATATAAATTCCGAGTAAAATGGCAATTAACACCCAAAAAGTAAGGTTTGAAAATACCGATTGTACTATTTTTTTTGATTTCGATTTGGCGTTCATTTACTATTAATGCTAAAAATTAAAAAACTACTTGAAAACTCAATTGTCCTGATATTGTTTGTACTTTTTCAATTACATTTGAAACTGTGTTCAGTTGTTCTTGGTGTAAAGAAGTTGCTGAAATTTGAATTTTTAGGTTATTACCTTTGATGTATTTTGCTAATCCAATGGTATACGCATCTTGATTTGCCAACAATGAACCATTGTTATTATTGAACTCTTTGTTTAGTTTTTCAAATTTAAAGTCTAATGAATAACCCGAATTGGTTACATAGCCAGTTTGAATGTTAACACCATTTCCAAGTACCAAATAGTTGCTAATATCCGTAGGATATAATGGTAATGTAGCGGTTGCGTTTACAAAAGTTCCTTCAAGCGCAGCGGCAGAAGTTTTGATGTATTCTGTCAATAACGAAAATCCTTTATATTTAATCAGCATATCGCCATAGTACTTTCTGTAATCTGGAAGTTTTTCTTTTTTGGTACTATCGTAAAGAGTAAAATCACCATGTCCTTCGCCCATTTTGTTACTAGTTCCAACGTTCAAGCTGCAAGCCGTTCCAATAAGGATTTTAACTTTGTCTTCATGCAATAAATCTGCGATGTAACCATCGTTTCCTGGTTTAAAATTTCCTAAAGGCAAAACATCGAGTCTTCCACCATATTTCAAACCTCCTTTGTCAACATCAGTTGAATTGGCACCAAATGAATTGATTCCATCGCCTGAAGTTATGGCCAATTTAGGTCTTATAATAAAAGTATTTTTGCCCAATTGGCCTTCAAAAAACATTCCGAATTCTCTGCCTGTATTACAAAATGCTGTACTAAAAATACCACGGTCAACAAATTGAAGTTTGTCTTCAAAAAACGTCATTTCACGGTTATTTGTAAAAGTTTGCTTTTGACCAAAACTTATTTTTAGAGTAGAAATTGGAGAATAAGCAATCCATGCATCTAAAAGTGGCTTTCCATTACTGAAATTATTTTGTAATAAGAATGATACTTTTTCTTTGTACATACTGCCAGAAATTGACAAATAAGCGTTTCTAGCATTCATATAATTAACTGCAGGAGTTCCATCTGCTTTCTCATTTTTGTAAACGCCTTGAACAAAACCGTTAATGCTGAATTTATATTCTCCGTCGTTGACATTAAAACGCAAACCATCACCNAACTGAAATTCTTTTGAATCGGTTTTTATTTCTACTTGAGAGAAAGCAGCATANCCTANTAAAATAAATAGTGCAGTTGCAAACGCATTAAATTTCATTTTTCTATTATAACTTCTCATTGGTTAAATATCTATAAATTGGTAATTCACTATTCAAACTCGGTTTTAACACTTCAAATTTTATAAAACCATTTTCACTTTCTGGCTCTAGCACTTCAGTTGCTATTTTTGCATTTTTTTGGTCTAAATAGACAATGTAAGTACCTTTTGGAAACTGTTTTTTTATTGACGAAACTTCGGTTGTTATTTTTTGTGCCTTGAAACCCTCGTCTTCATCTGGACTTACTTGCAAAGAAGTAACTTTGTAGGCTGCTACGCTAATAATTTTGTCTTCGTTCAAAACATTAATTTTCAAACCAAGCACCAATAATTTGTCGGTCAAAATTTTTTGTTCTGGAAGAATCAAGTAGGCAAAAGGCCGCTCTCTTTCTAAAACAGGAATCGACTTTAAAGCATTATTGACTTTAACGTCCAACGAAATCTCTTGATAATCGTTCAAATCTATAGCCCTGATGGTTTGATTTTCTTGCGGTTTATCACAAACCACGACAAGGTTTTTTGGTTTGGCGTCATTAGCCGTTTTTAAGACATCTTTGATTTTTGATGCATCATCATAAGCTGTTTTAAGAAAAGATGNTGCGATTAAAAATGTAGTTTTAATTCGTCGCTTGAATGAAGTTTTTTGCAGGTTTACCCCTCTTATTTCAATCAATGATGAAATACAATTGGTTAGTGCAAACGAAGTGGTGCTAGACCGCGCTTCNGTTGTACATTGATTGAAATGNACGTCGTTCTTGTATTTGACACTTGCNATNTAATCTCTNAAGATAAATTTATTCGCTTCAAGTGTTTTTTTCGCATTGCCAACAAAAACATCCTGCGTGTAATCTCTCAAATTTTTAGGCAGATTTAGATTTCCCGAGTACATAAACATGGCGTCATAAATAGAACAAATGCCATTCGGTCCGAGCAAACTAAATTCTTTTCTAAAAGGTCTGTATTCGTGAAAATCTACTGCGACTTCAGCTCCAAAATCACTAAANGCTTGCTTTAGATAATTGGTTTCTTTGGCCAANAGTTTNACTTGATCTCTATTTAGGTCTAGGCCATTGGCTGCATAACGATCTTGTTTTTCATAACCATCAATATTCGCCATCGGAACAACTGTCAGCGTAATTTTATCAAGCAAATAGNTGTAAGTAGCATCATTTAAAATTTTGTCCAAAAGATAAAGCATTGTTTCTGTTCCGGCAGGTTCGTCGCCATGAAGTCCACCCTGAAACCATACTTTGAGTTTTTCTTCAGTGTTTTCTTTGTTCAAAACAAGCATCGGAATTTTTTTCCCTTTCTGACTTTCTCCNATAAATGATAGNTNNATTTCTTTTGGATGTTCCGCTACTAATTTGTTGATGTAGGTCATCATATCGTCATAATTAGTAAATCCCTTTTTGGTAAAAGCGGGTGTGCTAATTTCCATTTCTGCGTCTGGAAAAAACCGTTTGGTAATTTCGTCATTCTGTGGATTAAATTGTCCAAAACTTGCACAACAAATCACATTAAGTATAAGGAATAGAATTTTGTTTTTCATACTACTAAAAAGAGATGGTTGTTATTAATCTTGTTAAAAATTCATTTCCTTTTATCGGGTTTCCGTTCAAGTCATTTGAGCCGTTTTTTGCATTGATGTAGGTGCAATCCAATTGAATTTTTGCGCCATATCCTCTTGTTAAATATTTTGAGACACCAATGGTATAGTAATTGGAACGATTGTAAAAAGTGGCATTGTTTAAAAATGAATTAGTTTGCGGTTTTAAATACGAAACGCGTCCATCTACAGCAACACGATTTTTAAAAACATATCCGCCTTGAAGGTTATAACCTTCGCCGAGCATCATTCTATTTTTAACATAATTTTCAACATTGCTAACTCCGTTAACATCAAAAGTGGTAGCCGTGGTGCCATCGGCGCGAACTCTTTGTGTAATGCCCATTGGCACTCGTGCCGATGTGTTTACATACTCACCCAACAATGAAAAACCATTGTATTTAAATAAAAAATCAACACCATATTTTTCGTAATCTGGTAAAAGCTCGTTGTTGTTCTTGTCTAAGTATAGGATTGTGCCGCTTTGGCTTCCACGGCGATCACTAATTCCTACGTTATAACTATAATTTACACCAACAACAAATTTAGGTGTTAGCTCGCGCATCAAATCTGCTTGTCGAAACTGTCCAAAATTGCTAAATTTTCCAAATGGCAAATAATCAACTCTACCTCCAAATTTAAAACCGCCATGGTCTTTCCCGATAACATTTATTCCATCTCCGTTTGTTATCGCTACTTCTGGTTGAATGACAGCTTTTTTTGTAATCTTATAACTAGTTTCTAAAAATAGTCCAAATTCACGAATAGAACCAAAAGCAGCGGAAACAGGACTTCTATCTGCCAATTGCAAAGTTCTAGANCTCATTCCAAGCTCTCTGTTATCAGTCGATGTTGATTTCTGACCAAANGTTAATTTGATGTTTTTGTTAAAATCGTATCCTATCCAAGCATCATATACCAAACCGCCAATATCATCAGCACCTTCTCCACCGCCTGTAAGGTCAATTTCAAGTTGATAACTTATTTTTTCTTTCTTTGCCGTTCCTGCTAATTGAAAGCGAGACCTTCTCATTCTAAAACGATTGTACAAAGTGGCGTCGTTGTTGTCTAGGTATCTTTTAGTTTCGACATTAGGTTGAAGGTATCCTGAAATTTCAATTTGGTAATTATCGTCTTTTCCAGAAAATAATAATCCCTCACCAAATTTATATTTGCTAAGAATAATTTCTTGGGCATTTGAATATTCTACCACCGATACCAATACAAACAATAAAGTGAGTGCCTTTTTTAGATTTGCCATTGTTGTTGTATAGCTATTATTAATTTCTAAGAACCCAATTATTGTCTACTCGCAATCCGTCAATAATTACATTTGGTGAGTTGGTGTTGTCTTGTCGAAGTACAACTCTGCCAGGAATAATGTCAACAGATGCTGTATCTTCAATTCCAATCGTTGGAGTAGTTGGTTCAGTTAAAAAATCTGCACTACTATCAAAAACATAAAGACTTGTTTCGTCTCTACCGATGTTACCATTACCATTTGTAGTTGTAGCATCTATCATTTTGTATTTAATAACAACTAGATAAGTTGTACCGTAGTCATAAAGAACAGGGGAACTTTTAATAGATAAATTCGCAGCAAATCCAAACTTAAATTTAGTAGGATTTGCAGGGTCTTGATTAATTAACAACTTACCTCTGTATGCTGTATCTGCCGTATTATTATTTCCAAATGCAAAAAAATACTGGTCGACACAAAGTGGTGAAGCGGAAGCATTGATAAGAAAAGAAGCATAGACCGTTCCTGTANTAACCTCAGCAAATTGTAACGAAACGTCTTGGCCAGTACTTGTTACTGCCGCAGCATTTCCTATTCCTGAACCATAATAATTAGGAAAGGTTAACCCAGGGGAAGTGATTAAAATTGGGTTTGTGATACTGCTACTGTGCGCAACCCACCCGTTGTCTGTTAGTGCTGAACCTGCTACGGCATCAAAATTAGCTGAGGCAATGCTAGCATCAGGAATTGTTGATGTTGAAACTGTAAACGTTGCAGAAGTACTTGCAGACGCAAAAGTTCCAAAAGCCGCTTGTGTGGCGGTGATTGTTGTTGTACCAGCACCAACAACTGTAACTGTTGAGCCACTGATGGTTGCAACAGTTTCATTGCTACTTGTATATGAAAATGAACCTGCACTGTTTGATGTAGGAGGTGTCAAATCAAAAGGAGGGCTCGCTGTTATTTTTGATGGAACAAAAAAAGTACCAAATGTTGGCGGCTCTAATTCCGTAACTACTAAAATGGCGGTAGCCGTTCCTGAAGTAAAACGAACATCTGCTTCTTGAATTGCCGTAATTGTTGTAGAACCAATGCCTACAACGGTAATGGTAGAACCGCTAATAGTTGCAACGGAGGTGTTAGAAGACGTATAGCTGAATGTTCCTGAACTAGGACTAGAGGGAGGAGTTAAATCAAAAGGCAAACTTCCTATTCGTTTTGCAGGTACTGAAAAAGTGCCTAAAGGAGGTGGAGATGGCTTTACATCTTCTGTACTGCAGGACATTATTATTAATAAAAAACTCAATAAAAATAGGGGAGAATATGCTCGGATAATTTGTTTCATATTGTAAAAAATTGATAGTAATTTAGTTGTTGCTAACCATTATTTTTTGGCAAGAAACTCCTTGCTCAGAGACGATTCTAGCAATGTACATTCCTGCATTGACATTTGATATTATAACCTTTTCGGTAATTTTTGTTGAACTAAAAATTTTCTTGCCTAGCAAATCATATATTTCAATAGCGAGCATATTGTTATTTTCATTTTTTATGTACAAAACGCCGTTAGTTACAGGATTAGGAAAAATACTGTATAAATTAATGTTTNCAGATTGAACAGCTAATGGGTCGGNCTCTCCAATGGCAAAATCACCAAAGTTTGTAATGCCCGTAGCTTTTGCTTCTGCATCAGTAATTGTTCCCGTTATTGCAACTGAACTCCAAGTTGTTCCATCATATTGTTTTATCAAATAATTTGCTGGAACAGACCCTGAATCAACATCGGCAGGAGAATAGGTAAAGGTGGCATTATAAGTACCAAAACCAGTTAAACCATCATTTGTTAACGTCCAATTTTTGTTGATACTTTTTGTGCTGTCAAGACCAGAAGTTGCAATGCCAACATGGTCTCCAATATTAGTTCGCACAGAAAGCCCTCCTGCTACTGTTGTATTGCCAGCAAAAGTCAGTGTCAACGGTGCATAGTTATTGGCATCTCCTATTTCGTAAATAAATGACGGACTAACTCCAACATTTGTTTGTTTTTTCAAATTACCCAAAACCCAACCAGTATTTGGTCCGGCACCAGCAATGCTTCCCGAACTTGTTATAATCAAATTGTTGATTGAAGTTGTAATTTTACCCATTACAAAAGAAAGTGTACCGCTTACAGTTACATCTCCATTGAGCGATACTGCAGTTGCAGGAGCTGTTTGATTTACAGTAAACGTNCCAGCAACAGTCGTTGGTCCGTTTATAGTTTTCGGAGTTGTTCCGCTAACAATAAGGTTTTTATAGTCTGTTCTAGCTGTTACGGTTTGCGCACCCGTAGCGGTTCTAACATACTCTACAATACTACTTGCACCTAAAGTGAGGTTTTCTGCGCCTACAAATTGAAAGGCACCACCAGCATCACTTGGTGTTGTTTCGCTTGACACAAATCCTGTTAATTTAGGAATTTTTACAGTTCCATTAATTACAACCGAACCCCCTGTAGGCACAGTTATATAGGTATTGGCTGAGGTTGGAGCAATCAATGTTGAACTTTGGTCAACGTTAATGTGTTTGATAATCGGCGAAGCTGAAAAGGTGATAGTGGCGTTATTGATGAGCGAAACTGTTCCAAAACTTTTAGTTGTTGCTGACGAAATGCTTACTCCGTCGTAGATTATTTCAAGGTTACTATCGAAAATATTTCCAAATGAAATTGCAGTTGTTCCTTTATAAATCACCGTTTGATTTCCAGTAACAGGGGCAACAACGTCAAGATTTCCCGACCCGGCTGGCAAAATTGCCGCGCCAGCATTTAAGGTCAAAGTAACCGCTGCTTGAGTACTACTTCCTAAACGAACTTTGGTTCCATTAGCAGGATCTGTTCCAACAGTCCATAAACCATCGAGTGTTACTGCTGAAGTATTTCTTATTTCAAAAACTTGAGAAGCATCGGCAAAATTTGCTGGAGCTGCACCTGTTCCATCAGGATTTAATCCCCAATTAGCAACATCTGCTAAAGATCCGGTTCCTTTATAATAATAGGTAGTAGCTAATGATTGAACAGCTGCAATACTTGTACTTTCGTCAGAGTAATTAAAGGCCTTATCAACCGCATAAACTTTATAATAATAATCAACTCCAGGGCTCAAACTTGTATCTGAAAAAGAAGTATTTGTACCTATATATCTCACTGCACCAATACCAACAGCATTGTTAAATTTATAGATTCCATTTTGATTTGGGTCATCAGTGGCAGTAGGAGCAACTCCTGCATAACGAACAACCATGTATGCACCACCATCAAGACCTCCAGTTGATGCAGTCCAACTTAAATCGGCTCCTCCGTTTAATGTTCCAGTTGCCGTAATTGCGCCCGGAGCATTTGGAGCAGTAGTGTCGGCAGCGTCCGATTGATACATCACAAAATCATCTATATCAACCGAATAGCCCGCCGTTGCAGCATCTATTGTCAAACCAGCTACGCCAAAATTGCCAGCAGCTGTCGCATCGGTAGTAATTGAAACAGCAACTTTTGTCCAAGTTGCAACGTTGGTACTCAACCCTGACGCTACACTTTGTTTTGTACCGATAGGCGGTGCTTGTGTAGCTGAAGTATTATCAACATATAAATCAATAGTGCTGGCATCAAGTGCTGCAGTTGCTGCAGATTTATACCAAAACTGAATTTGATAGGTTGTGTTGGGGGCAAAAGCACCTGCTAGCTGTGGGGAATAGAAATTTTTAGCAGTTCCGTTGGCAGATCCAAGTGTAACATATTTTGGCCCACTGCGTCCTCCGGTTCCATTTAATAACTTAACAATGTTGGTAGCAGTGTTAGTTGTCCATAAAGAAGAAGAAAGATTGGCAGCAGTTGCATTTCCTCCAGCTAGATTTGCTGTATGATTTTCAAACCCTCCGTCATGGATAGAAAACGCACCTATACCTGTTTGAGAGTATCCCACGCAGGTATACAAAAATGCCAAGACTAAGTAAAATATATTTTTCATTTTTAATGATTTATTTTTAATAAACAAATATATTCTATTGAGTTAATAAAAAGTACCAAAAGCATTGTAAATACATTTTAAAGCAGTAGATGGTTATTTTTTTAAGATTAATGAAATTTTAACGGGAAGTTTTAGTAAAGTCTAAAAAGCCGTACTCAATAAGATGGAAATAATCTACTTTTAAAATTATAAAATTGCTCTAGCAGAAAAAAACTATAATGTTTCTTTAAAATAATGAGAGGTAAATTGCTGCGGTAAAGTAGTATTCGTTTAACTTGTCAATAGAAGTCTATTAATTGGTCAGTACTAGATTTTTATTTTACCGCGGTTATTTCTTTAAGTGACCATGGTCATTTTTTTTTAAGTGACCGTGGTTGTTTTTTCGTACCGTCAGGACGAGTTTATACCTTTGTAGCGATGCGCCAAAAATAATGGCCTCATTGTATAAGAATATTGTATTTACAAACAATGCAATTGAAAAAGCCAATTCAATTCAAATATTAAAAAAGCAATAACTACTTAAATTAAAAATCCCTCCAACTCCGA
>JGI25914J50564_10000216_pt1 | contig 18625 bp, 16 predicted proteins | sample LauGreSuBDMM15SN_2_FD_50564 | JGI IMG/M metagenome (IMG submission 50564) | reverse complement strand
AACAAAGGGGTTAGAGAGGAAATTTTCGCCGTATTTAATTGAGCCAGTAATCTTGGAGCTCTACAGCCACGAGTACTTCATGAACGAAGCCTTCAAGCAAGCAAAGATTGCTTTTGAAGAAGGGGAAGTACCTGTAGGAGCAGTAGTCGTCTCAAAAAATAAAGTGATTGCACGAGCCTACAACCAGACTGAAAAGTTGACTGATGTNACGGCTCATGCAGAAATCTTGGCAATCACTGCCGCCGCCAACTACCTCGGTGCAAAATACCTCAACGAATGCCGNTTGTACGTCACCCTGGANCCTTGCCCNATGTGTGCAGGGGCACTCTACTGGGCNCAATTGGGGGAACTTTACCTGGGAGCCTCAGATCCCAAGCGAGGATACCTCCAATGCAATTCCCAAATGCTCCATCCCAAAACAAAGGTGTTTACTGGAATAATGGCAACGGAGTCAGAGCAGCTTATGCTGGAATTTTTCCAAAACTTGCGAAAAAAGACTTTTTGATTGAAAAGAACTTTTTGCGTAAAAGTCTGGTTTAGAAGACATAAAAAAGCGCACAAAATTTTTAACTTTACCTCACATTAAACCCTATACTCATGGCTTTTGAACTTCCCTCACTTCCTTATGCACTGAATGCATTGGANCCCCATATCGATGCACGTACCATGGAAATTCACCATGGAAAGCATCACAATGCTTANGTGACTAACTTAAATGCTGCAGTCGCAGGAACAGACCTAGAAGGCAAATCCTTGGAAGAGCTGATGAAGGTGGCAGGATCAAGTGCTGCTGTGAGAAATAACGGTGGTGGACATTGGAACCACAGCCTTTTTTGGCAAATCCTATCTCCAACTGGTGGAGGCCTTCCTACTGGAGCACTTGCTGCAGCAATTGATGCAAAATTNGGCTCTTTTGATGCGTTTAAAGAGGCNTTCAANAAAGCTGGAGCTACACGATTTGGCTCAGGCTGGGCTTGGCTTTGTGTAGACACTAAAAAAGAACTTTGTGTGTGCTCCTCACCCAACCAAGACAATCCCCTCATGGACGTGTCAGAATGCCCAGGCACCCCTATCCTAGGCCTGGATGTTTGGGAGCATGCCTACTACCTAAACTACCAAAATAGACGTCCAGATTACATCGCGGCATTCTGGAACCTGGTCAACTGGGAGGAAGTAAGCAAGCGATACGCTGCTGCGAAGTAAACTTCTGTTGATGTTGACCGGCGGAAAAAATTTCAAAAAGTCCGCCTACGGAACCATGTCTTTTCTCCCCGCAGCTTTTGGCTGTGCTGCCACGGTAATTAATGATTTGTTAGCCTCCTGAGACGGGATTAAAATGGTACAAGAAGATTAGTAGTCCCGCAAATGCTGGTTTTTTTTGATCCTTGATTTCTAGCGTCACCTCTACTTCTGCCTTGATGGTTCCTCGAAGGTTGGTGATGTTTTTTAGGGAAGCGACCAAGCGAACCTCGCTGTCTACGGTTACTGCCTGCGCAAACCTCAGGGTTTCTATCCCATAGTTGATCATCATTTTCAAGTTGTTGACTTGTACGATTTGTTCCCAGAGGTAGGGAACTATGCTTAGGGTGAGGTAACCATGGGCGATGGTATTTCCAAAAGCTCCTTCTGCCTTGGCGCGTACTGGGTCGGTATGGATCCATTGGTGATCCAAGGTAGCTTCTGCAAAAAGGTTGATTTGCTTTTGGGTAATTTGGAAATAATCGGAGGCACCAAGTTCTTTTCCTAAATAGGATTCAAACTCCTCAAAGCTGCCAATAGAAATAGGGTTCATGTGTGAGCGTGTTAGAGAGAAAAAGAATCCGAAAATAGGAAAAAGTAAGTAGGGGATTTTTCAATTCTCAAAAAAGATTGATCTTCGTATGCTCAGGTCACTGAGACCTAATTTTTATTTTCAAAGATGAGCAGCTACTTACACGGTTTTGAAATTGTTGAACAAGGCCGCTTGGCGGAGCAAGCCAGTATTTTGGCTCCTTTGGTTTACAAAGAAGTTGACTTTAGTGGCTGCAGATCCTTGTTGGAAATAGGGAGTGGGGTCGGTGCTCAAACCCGTATTNTGTTGGAAAGGTATCCCAAACTTCGGATTACCTGTGTGGATTCTTCGCGTAGTCAGCTGNATCAGGCTAGACTAGCCTTGGCATCTTTTGGGGATAGGGTATGTTTTGTGGAGCAAGATGCGAGTGCTTTAGCGCTTGAAGAGAGATTTGACGCAGCATTTTTGTGTTGGATTTTGGAACATGTACCTTCGCCGATTCAACTTTTACGAAAGCTTAAAGAACACCTCCATCCTGGTGCCCAGGTGGTTGTNACCGAAGTATTTAATTCCAGTTTTTTTACCTCAGCGGGATTTCCACATCTTCGACATTATTTTGAGGTGATGAATTCTTATCAAAACAAAATTGGGGGAAATCCGGACATAGGGATTGCTTTGGGGAACCTCTTGATGAGTTCAGGGTTTTTGGATGTCTCTACCCGTTTTGATGGATTTTACCTTGATCAAAGAAGTAAAGAAACCAGAAAGCTAGTTACCTCCTACTGGAAAGAGTTACTAAAAAGTACAGCTCCAGCACTACTTAAATCGGGAAATTGTACTCCCAATGAAGTGGATTCGATGGTAGCGGATCTGGATCAAATGGAGAAAGATGAAAATGCCATTTTTTTCTATCAATTTGTACAAGCAAATGCTACCCTTTAATTCTTGATAATGAAAACTATTCGTTGGATTGGAAAATTGATATGGAAGTCTACTTTATGGTTCCTTGGACTTTCGATTGGATTGGTAATTATATACCGATTTATACCTGTGCCTATTACTCCGCTAATGGTGATTCGATTGGTGGAACAAGCAATTGATCCAGAAAAAGAAGTTCGGCTAGTGAAGGATTGGGTACCTATTTCAGAGATGTCTAGGCATGCCCCTCAGGCAGTGGTTGGTGCTGAAGACCAAACTTTCATGAAGCATTTTGGATTTGATTTTAAGTCTTTAGAGAAAGCTTGGGAGAGTAATAAAAATAATAAACGAATCAGAGGGGCTAGTACAATAACGCAGCAAACAGCAAAAAATGTGTTTTTATGGCCCTCAAGAAGTTATGTACGAAAAGTGTTTGAGGCCTACTTCACGGTATTGATCGAAATTTTTTGGTCCAAAGAACGGATCCTGGAAGTGTATTTAAACGTGATTGAAATGGGTGACGGGATTTATGGCATCGAGGCCGCTTCTCAAACTTTTTTTAATAAAAGTTCCTCCAAGCTTTCTAAGGGTCAAGCGGCTTTGATTGCAGCCGTATTGCCTAACCCTAGACGCTGGAGCCCTGCCAGACCGACTTCCTATATTAAGGGTCGCCAAGGCTGGATTATGCGGCAGATGAGCAATCTCTCGCCTACAGGTTTTGGAAAATAAATTTGAAGATTAAATGTTAATTTATAAAAAATCCAAGAAGTGAATTTTTCGGAAATGAATTTCTTGTTTGAGATAAAAAAATAAGGCCCCTCTGAATTCGTTTTTCCAAATATAATTTTAAAAACAAGAAAACTATGGGCTTAAAAAAACCATAAGCCTATTCAAATCTTAATTCATGATTAGTCTAAAAACGCCCTAATTATTCCAATTTGGGCAAGTTAAAAAATGCAAGAAAAATTTATCCACAATTTCAATTACTTATCCACAATAACATTTAGGTAACACATAAACAACTGATAATTAGTTTATTAAGTAATAAATCAAAAAGCTGAATTTGTGGATAATTTTAGTCAACTCTTTCAAAATAAGGAGTTTAATTTTGAAAAAAGTGGATAAATAGAAAATCAAAATTTTATTTTATTCTGCCTTTTATTCTTCCTTCTGCAGCTGCAGTTTTTTACGGGAGGCATTGAAGATTTTAGCCTTGAATATAAAACCTAAATAGTTGTTATTTTCCACTGCGGGAAGATTCCAGGCTCCGGATCGTTCAAATTTTTCTATTACCGATTGCATATTTTCTGTTGAAAATAGTATTTATGGGGGACTGTGAATGAGTTGCCCTACTCGGATTCTTTTTTGCTTTTAGTAGTAGATGGTTTAAGGCTTTTCAAGAAGTGCTTTATCCAATGCCACCAGCGATTTTAATATCAAGCGAACCGTCGCCTGGTAGAAGGCAGGATGGATTCCCGCAAAGGAATCGCTTACTTTATGGTAATCGACATGGTCTTCTACTCCGAAATACAAGTGAGGATGGTATGTCATGGCCAAATCGAAGATTTGAACTGGCCTCTCCTGGGACTTTTTCAAGGATGGACTTAAATTGAGGATAATAATGAGTCCCCGACACATAAATTTCCTTAGCCTCACTTCGGGAAAGCATGTCCATATTCACATTGAGTAAAATTTGGTCTAGGGGGTAGGGAAAATCATTTACCAAGGCTTTTGCACCCTGAAGCCCCATCTCTTCTGCATCCAAGGCGGCAAATAACATGCCGTGCTGGGGGCGATTTTTGGAGAAATATTCAGCTAACACCAACAAGGCAGCTGTACCCGATGCATTGTCATCGGCACCATTGAAAATTGAATCCCCAGCTGTATTTGGCTTTCCTATGCCCACATGATCGTAATGGGCTGTTACAACGATCATTTTTTTGGAAGATTCACCAGGAATGAAGGCCACAATATTGGCTGCATCCACTAGCATTTTTTTTGTTCGTCTGTCTTCAAACGAGAACTTTTGAATAAAATCCGGATAAAGTGGCGCCACCAAGTCTAAGGTAGTAAGCTCTTGTAAGATGTATTTTTGAGCCAAGTTGCTTCCCTTACTAAGTGGTTTTCTGCCTTCAAGCTCATCTGAGGATAAGTACTCTAGGTGCTTGAGGAGTTTGTTGCCATCAATTTCTTGGGCAAATGAGACACTAAAGGAGACGAGAACTAAAATTATTGTAATTAATTTGCGTTGTAGGAAGTGCATCAGAAAAAGGATTAGTGAAGTACTGCTGTAAAAATACAGTCCTTGGGTTCAATCCCTCAGAAATTATATGAAATATATCTCGGCACTGCTTTTTTTTCTTTTTTTGACGCCCTTCGTTCAAGGACAGGGGACTATGCCGCCCACTTTCTATGATGGCAAGTCCATAGTGCTCGTATCGAACGATCCAGGCGCTAAACCAGCAATCACTTGGCAGGCACTGGCAGACAGTATCCATCCCTATTTGGTGCTTGCTGGGGGAGATGCTGTGGGCTATTTCGAACTCGAGCAAGTGGCCTTGTCCACAGCCCTACAGGCAGAGTTTGCAAAGGCGTTTTTGCAGCGGCAAATTCAAAATGTGATATTGATTACTCGACAAAAAGAGCAAGTAAGTATCCAGGTAGGCAAATTTTCTGGGGACGGAAAAATTATTGAAAATACCCCACTTTTTGGCATCCTTGGGAAGGATTGGAAAACTGCCGCTCAGCAATTTGCAGCCTTTGGCACTGCGGTTCCTTCCAGAAATTTGTTGGTTCCTGACCTAGCAGAGTTTCCAGCTCTTGGTACTCAGTCTGCAGCTGCCAACACCCAAAAGTTTATAGCGAGAAATCCAATTAACCTTGATGTCTTTCGTCTAGGAATTCCCCTGGAAGGAACTTCTGCCATCAATGGACCAATAAATTCGTATCGATACGGGGTTTTTGGGAAATCGCCTGAGATGCTACTAGCTGAGCAAAGTGCTCAAAAAGTTGGNCTTGAGGAAATTTTTTCTAGCAAGTATCCCCATGAGGTGGCNTGGCTGGTGGAAACGAGGACCAACCAAGAGCTGCTTGCAGACCGCATTCAATTTTTACTCGTTAAGGTGGAAGGCAGACAAGCAGACTTGATGAAAAGTATGGGACTTGAGCCAAAAACAGGAGAAGAAGGAGCTAAAACGGTGGTGAAATTTTACATCCGTTTTTTAGTTCGAGAGGAGCTTTACCTCGGCCCTCAGTGGGACGCCCACCCGAATTGGGACGTTTCCCTCAATCAATTTTTGGATAACCTGAAAAAATAGTAACAATTTTAAGCAGCTAAAGATACTAGCCCTCGGGATACAAGGATTCATTTAGAAAAGGAATCAGCGCCAGCACCATGGCTTGCTGGTAATAGGCTTCTCGTGTGATGAGGCCATGCGTAAGCAACCCAACGGATCCTCCCTGTTGTTTGGAGTTTTGGGCTTGGAACACCAAGTCATCGGCATGTCCCAATTCCATACCTCCTCGAATTAATGCAACCACTTGAGGAGGGAGGTAAAAGGTGCCTGTCTTCGATTGGCTGGATTTGCCTGAGCGATGCAGCACATAAACCCAAGCAAAAGCATACATCCCTTGCGGGTCTTCATCTACCCCACCTTCAATCCCGACCCAATAGTCCACCTCAGGAACTATAATTTTGGCATGGTTCGCCCGGTTGCGAGCGCCAACTAAGGTTTCTTCCTCGGTTCGGGGCTGTGCAGCAATGTTCGAGGAGGCATCTACACCCATTACCTCAAAATGACTTCCAAAAGCATGGACAAAAGCATCCTTTGTACAGGCTACTTTTACAGGGTTTTTACTCCCAACAATGACTCGGGGAGAAGCATTTCGATATTCTTGATCAGTGGTCAAACTCTCAGGCCAAGTTGGTGAATACCTGGTTGACATCGTCGTCTTCCTCAAGTCGATCGATCAGCTTGTGGATGAGCTCTTCCTGCTCTTCTGTCAATTCGGTAAGGGTCGTAGGAAAGCGTTGAAAATCTGCAGAGATCACCTCAATTTGTCGGTCTTCCAACGCTTTTTGCATCAACCCAAAATCTTCAAATTCAGTGTAAGCAAAAATCTCCCCTTCATTCTCTGCAATTTCAGTTAGCCCAAAATCGATCAGCTCTAGTTCTAATTCCTCCAGATCATAGGCTGCTTTCGCGAAGCGGAATACCGCTTTGTGCTCAAACATGAAGCTGACGGACCCTGAAGTTCCCATAGATCCTCCTGCTTTAGCAAAGTATGACCTTACATTAGCCACGGTTCGGTTGGTATTGTCTGTGGAAGNTTCCACAATAAAGGCGATTCCAAAGGGGCCATANCCCTCATAAACCACCTCTTCATAATCTTTTTCATCCTTGTTGGAGGCCCGTTTAATCGCNCCTTCGATACGATCCTTAGGCATTTGTGCACCTTTGGCATTTTGGATTACTGTCCGAAGCTTGGCATTACTCGAGGGATCTGGGCCTCCTACCTTTACGGCCATGACGATTTCCTTTCCCAGTCGGGTAAANACCTTAGACATCTTGTCCCAACGCTTGAATTTTCGCTCTTTTCTGAATTCAAATGCTCTTCCCATGATATGCTGTTTATAGGAAACAAAAATAGTAATTTCTTTTGGCGGATGAAGCGCATTTTTTAACGGCAAGAAAAGGCCTTCTACTGCTAAAAAAAGTAATTCGGAAAAAATGAAGGACATTAAGATTAAACCGATGCGGCTGGTTTGGGTCTAATTTCTGAAACAAACCAATAAAAGATGAAAAAATGGATCCTTGGAGCGGCAGTCTTGACTTGCATAAGTCTTGGGCTTTCCGCTCAACATCAGAAGAAAAACTTTCGTGAACTAAGTGCTAAAGAGCGCGCAGAAAAGATGACCGATCGAATGTCGGAAGAACTCAAACTCACGGAAGATCAGAAAAATCAAGTGGCCGGGTTGGTGCTTGAAAATGCCACTAGGCAGGAGGAGCTTCTCCAAAAGCGAAAGGTGGAATTCGAAGCCCAAAAAGAGTTTAGGATGAGACAGGAGAATAAGATTGCAGCAATCTTGACCGAAGAGCAAAAAATGATTTGGGAGCAGCGGAAGGAAAAGCTAGGGCAGCGGGCAAATGGCCAAGCTGCTGATGAGCCGAAGCAGTACACTAGAAGGAGACCTAGATTTCAGAGGGGACAGTAGCAAGAAAGGGCCAAATTTGGCCCTTTCTTGATTTTAGTCCTTTTTTAGAGGTGTTCGCGCTGCTCCTCGACTTCATAAAAGGAGGTGTCCTTCTGAGGTAGGAAGGAGGCACCCATCAAAAATTCATCCACCTTTACTGCAGCTTCTCTACCTTCAGAGATGGCCCAAACCACCAAAGATTGGCCCCTTCGCATGTCCCCTGCAAGAAATACTTTCGGGTTTGAACTTGCATACTGCTTGGATTTGGGAAGCTGATTTTCTAGAAGCTCAACCCCAAAGCTGCTCAATAGATCCGTTTGTCCTGGACCAACATATCCGATGGCTAGGAAGGCGAGGTCACAGGGTAGCGTTCGTTCTGTCCCTTCCAAGACTTCATAGGTCATGCGGCCTCCGGCATCTTTCCAAGNAATATCCACGACTACCAGTCCCGTCACCTCTCCCTTTTCGTTTCCTACAAATTCTTTGGTAAGTACGGAGAATAGACGCTCTGCACCTTCCTCATGCGAACTGGAAGTTCGCATGGTCATAGGCCATTCAGGCCAAGGATTGGCAGTTGTCCGCTTGATGGGTGGCTTGGGGAGTAATTCCAACTGAGTTACTTCAGTAGCTCCATGCCTCCGAGAGGTNCCAATGCAGTCACTTCCGGTATCACCACCTCCAATTACCAGCACATTTTTNTCTGTGGCAGTGAGTTGATTTTTTTTCAACTCACCTCCGATGACTTGATTCTGCTGCGCCAGGAATTCCATCGCAAAATGTACTCCTTTAAGAGAACTTCCAGGAATAGTTAACCCTCGGGGTTGCTGGGCACCAATACACAAAACAACCGCATCGTAATTATTCAATACTTCTTCCGTTGGCAGCGTAATTCCTATTTCCGTTTGGGTAATAAAATCAATACCCTCTTCNTCCATCAAGGCAATTCGCCGGTCTATTACCCATTTTTCCAACTTAAAATCTGGTATCCCATAGCGAAGAAGTCCTCCCACCTTGGCATTTTTTTCAAATAGGCTTACAGAATGACCTGCCTGATTGAGCTGATCTGCAGCAGCGAGACCCGCAGGACCAGAGCCAATTACTGCCACTCGCTTTCCCGTCCGATTTTTCGGGGGGGAAGGAGCGATCAAACCGAGTTCGTAGGCAGTTTCAACAATGCTTTTTTCAATCAACTCGATGGCCACCGGATCCTTGTTGATCCCTAGCACGCAGCTAGCTTCACAGGGGGCGGGACATATTCTTCCTGTAAACTCCGGAAAGTTATTTGTGCTCTTCAGGATGCGAATGGCCTGAAGCCAGTTTTTCTGGTATACCGCTTCGTTGAATTCAGGGATTACATTTCCAAGGGGACAGCCATGGTGACAAAAAGGAACACCACAGTCCATGCAGCGTGCTGCCTGGTTATGAAGTTGTTTTTCGGAGAATGGGGTATAAATTTCCTGGTAATCCCCTAGCCGAGTCTGTGGATCACGGCTTGTAGGCGTTTCTCGATTGTATTGAATAAATCCGTCTTTCGTACCCATATTAAGCGAATGTTCTTTCCTGTTGTCCTGTTTTCTTTGCCAATACGGCTTTGTAGTCTCTCGGGATGACTTTGATAAACTTGGTTTTGGTGAGTTCCCAATTTTCCAAATACTGTTGTGCTAGAGAACTTCGTGTAAATGCTATATGTCGCTTGAGATAACTGTAAAGCGTTTCAAAATCCTGTTCATCCAAGGGATCCAAATCCACCATTTCGGGGTTGATTTCATTTTGATATTCNTGAAGGATGTACGCTACACCCCCACTCATACCCGCAGCAAAATTCCTTCCGATTTCACCAAGATTGACGAGCAATCCCCCAGTCATGTATTCACAGCCATGGTCTCCTATCCCTTCAATTACAGCTTTTACTCCCGAATTCCGAACGCAAAAGCGCTCTCCTCCTTTGCCATTGATAAATGCTTCTCCTGAAGTGGCGCCATAGAAGGCTACGTTGCCGATCAGAATATTTTCTTCCGCTCGGAAAAGTGCATTTCTACTTGGGTAAATAATCAATCTTCCTCCAGAAAGTCCTTTTCCAAAGTAATCATTGGCCTCTCCTTCCAGCTCAAAATTCACACCTCGGGCGAGAAACCCTCCAAAGGTCTGTCCAGCAGATCCACTGAAAGTTAGGTGGATGCTGTCTTCTGGAAGACCTACACTTCCGTAGATTTTGGAAATTTCATTCGAAAGCATAGCCCCCACAGAGCGGTCGGTATTCTTGATATCAAAATGTCCCTGGACTGGGATGGCTTGCTCTAAGGCTGGAGTTGCTTTGGCTATCAACTTTCGGTCTAGGACTTCGTCCAAGGACACCTCTTGGTCGATTTGCTTGTAAATTCCCACATGGCTAGGGACTTCTACTTTGTGGAAGATTGGGGAAAGGTCCAACTTATCCCATTTCCAATGCTTGAGGTGGGTGCTAGCCTGCAATACCTGACTTTGGCCTACCATCTCATCGATGGTGCGGAAGCCGAGTGAGGCCATGATTTCACGGAGATCTTGGACAATAAACTTGAAGTAGTTGACCACGTGATCGGGGTCTCCAGTGAATAGTTTTCTCAGCTCTGNGTCTTGGGTTGCAATCCCTACTGGGCAGGTATTGAGGTGGCACTTGCGCATCATGATGCATCCTTCGGCTACAAGTGCTCCAGTAGCAATACCCCATTCCTCAGCACCCAAAAGGGTGGCAATGGCAAGGTCTCGCCCTGTCCGTAGTTGCCCATCTGTCTGAAGTACCACTCGACTTCGCAGGTTATTTTTCACTAAAGTTTGGTGCGCCTCGGANAGGCCAAGTTCCCAAGGTAGTCCAGCATGTCGAATAGAGCTAAGTGGGGAGGCTCCAGTACCACCATCTGCGCCAGAGATTAGAATNACATCAGCCATAGCTTTGGCTACACCGGCAGCGACGGTGCCTACACCTGCTTGGGACACTAGCTTTACATTGATTCGTGCTGCTCGATTCGCGTTTTTTAGGTCGAAGATCAATTGGGCCAAATCCTCAATCGAGTAAATGTCGTGGTGTGGAGGTGGGGAAATTAAGCCCACCCCTGGAGTAGAATGTCTAACTCGACCGATCCAGTCGTCCACTTTATGTCCCGGCAGCTGCCCTCCTTCCCCAGGCTTTGCGCCTTGAGCCATTTTTATTTGAAGCTCTTCCGCATGGGTCAAGTAGTGAGAAGTAACACCAAAGCGGCCAGATGCCACCTGCTTGATTGCAGATCGTTCCCAGTCTCCGTTTGCCTTTTTTTCATACCGCTCCTCATCCTCTCCACCTTCACCCGAATTACTTTTGGCCCCTATCCGGTTCATCGCAATTGCCAAGGTGGTATGCGCTTCGTGGGAGATTGAACCAAAGGACATCGCTCCTGTAGCGAAGCGTTTCATAATTTTTTCTATTGGCTCAACCTCATCCAAGGGGACGGAGATTTGTTTTTTAAATTCAAACAACCCCCTTAAGGTCATCGCATCTAGACTTTGCTCATTAATTTTTGAGGCAAATTTTTGATAAAGCGAATAATCACCTAGCCGTGTAGATTTTTGGAGCAGGTGGATCGTTTCTGGATTAAAAAGGTGTTTTTCGCCCCTTCTTTTCCATTGGTAAAGTCCCCCTGATTCCAGTACCCCTTCATGGGGAAGGTAGGCTGCATGGTGTCGAATCAATACCTCTTCCGCTAGTTCATCAAAGGAAATTCCACTAATCCGGGAGGCAGTACCTTTGAAACAGCGATCCATCACCTCTGGACCGAGTCCTATGGCCTCAAAAATCTGAGCACCTTGGTAAGACTGCAAAGTAGAAATCCCCATTTTGGATAAGACCTTCAATAGACCTTTTCCCACCCCTTTTTGGTAGTTGCTTAGGACCATTTTTTCACTACTAGCTTGCGGAAGCTCTCCTTTTCGGTAGAGATCTAAGAGTGATTCTAGGGCTAAGTAAGGGTTGATGGCAGACACCCCGTAGCCAATCGCGGTGGCAAAATGGTGCACTTCTCGGATATCAGCAGATTCAAGGACCAATCCCGCGCGAGTACGAATTTTTTTCTTGACCAGATGCTGATGAACTGCTCCAATGGCTAAAAGAGAAGGGATTGGGGCAAGAGTCTCCGTACTTTCTCTGTCTGAAAGGATGAGGACGTTTTTCCCTTCGATCAAAATCGCATCTTCGGCTTGTTTACATAGAATGTCCAAAGCGGCCAAAAGCCTCCCCGGTTGGTGATCCGATACAAAATGTCCAAACAAGCGTTTCGTGCGGTAGCCCAGATGCTCAAGTCGGGTAATTTTCTCCAAGTCGGCATTCAGCAGAACAGGTTGAGAAATATGGATTTGCTTGGTGTGTAATGGGCTTTCTTCCAAAATATTGTGGCCTTCCCCGATTCGAGTGAAAAGGGACATCACCAGACGCTCCCGAATAGGATCGATAGGCGGATTGCTGACCTGGGCAAAAAGCTGTTTGAAGTAATTTGAAATATGCTGGCTTTGTTTGGAAAGTACAGCCAATGGGGTATCTGCACCCATGGAGCCAACTGCTTCTTGTCCATCATTTCCGAGCGGGGATAGGATCACTTTTAGCTCTTCAGAAGTGTAACCGAAAACAGTTTGGGGTTTATGGATTTCTTCAGTTTGGTAAGAATAGCTGAGTTCTTCGGGTTCGGGAACAAGCCTAAGTTTTGTGCGCTTTTCATTGACCCATTGTTCGTAGGGCTGTCGTTTGCAAATTTCGCCCTTGACTTCATCATCTAGGAGGATTTTTCCCTTTTCCAAGTCTGCCCAAATCATACGTCCTGGGCTAATCCTTCCTTTTTGGGTGATGGTCGCTTCACGGATAGGCAGCGCTCCTGCCTCTGAGGAGAGGATTAAACGCTGGTCTTTTGTAATAAAATAGCGAAGCGGACGAAGTCCATTTCGATCAAGTGTGGCACCCACTGATTTGCCGTCTGTAAATAAAAGTGCGGCAGGACCATCCCAAGGCTCCACTAGTGAAGCATGAAATTTATAGAAGGCGGCTCGCTCCTTGTCCATCACCTCGTTGTCTTGCCAAGCTTCCGGCACCAGCATCATCATCGCATGTGGAAGGCTTCTTCCACTTAGGGTGAGCAGTTCCACCATCGCATCCAAATTGGCAGAATCTGAATTTAATTTGTTGGTGATGGGCATGAGCATCGCCAACTCTTCAGGGCTAAAAAGGGAGGATTTCATCAAGGCCTCCTTGGACTTCATTTTATTTAAGTTGCCACGAATCGTATTAATTTCTCCGTTGTGGGAAAGGTATCGAAAGGGTTGGGCAAGCCTCCAGTTGGGGAAGGTATTCGTAGAAAATCTGGAGTGTACAATTGCAAAAGCGGAGGCGATGCGGGGATTTTGGAGATCCTTGAAGAAAGGCAACACTTGGTCAGTTCGCAGCTGGCCTTTGTAAACAACTGTTAAGGAGCTGAAACTGGCAAAATAGAAGGCCTGATTCACCCCTGGGATCTCTGAATTAATTTTAAAGCTCGCATAATTCCGAAGCACATACAGTTTTCGTTCCAAGTCAAGACCTTGTAATCCTTGTTTATGGCGAACAAATACCTGCTCAATAATGGGCATCACTTCGAGGGCACTTGATCCGGGTATGGTTTCGTCAATAGGGACCTTCCTGTAGCCGATCAACTCAAACCCCAATTCTTCGATGAGTTGATTGAGTAATGCTTTTGCTTTGGAGTAGAGCTGTTTGTTGGTTGGAAAAAAAGTCATCCCTAAACCAAATTCTCCTGGAGCGGGCAACTGGATCTCTGTGCGTGCGGTTACTTCTTGAAGAAATTGGTGGGGGATTTGGATGGAAATTCCNGCTCCATCTCCTGTTTTGGGATCAGATCCTCGCCCTCCACGATGTTCCATATTGCTTAGCATGTATAATGCACCACTGATGGTCTCGTGTGTAGGTTTATTCGTTAAATCTACTACCGCTCCAATACCGCAGGANTCGTGCTCAAACTCCTTCCGATATAACCCTTGCTCCATTTTTATAAGTTTAACTGGTTTTAAAGTCAAAAAATACTGATTTTTTTAAAATAAGCATAATCTAAATGCATTAATCATGCGAAAAAGGTTTAAAAAAATCTATTTCATTAAAAAAAAAGCAAAAAAATAGTGTACTTTTTTTTTAAAAAACAGCCTTAATTTAAAAATAAGGCTGTTTTTTAAAAATTATTTTAATTTTTGAATGGAACGAAAGAAATGAGGGGGCGTAGAAAGAGAAAGCGGTAAAATCTCTTTCTAAACTCAGTGAAAAACCCAATAAATGAGCAGTATAAATAGCGATAAGCCAAATAAAAAAATTAGTCAGTGAATGGTGAGGTGATGTCTTTTTCCCCTATGTTGATATGGACTTTTACTTTTTTGATTTTTCTAGCATCCACTGCCAAAATGGTGAATTCAAAATCTTTAAACCGGATTTTAGTGCCATTTTTTGGCATTTTTGAATTAAGCTCGAGTAGCAACCCGCCGAGAGACTCGCTTTCACCTTTTACCTCATCAAAGACTTGGGTGTCTAAATCGATTTTTTTGCAAAAATCATTAAGCGAAACTTTCCCTTCAAAGATAAAGGTATCCACATCGATTTCCTGAAAAAATAGGGTCTCCGTATCGTCAAACTCATCGTTGATTTCCCCAATTATCTCTTCAATTAAGTCTTCTAGGGTAATCAATCCTGAGGTACCGCCATATTCATCCACGACGATAGCCATGTGTACACGCATTTTTTGAAAATCTTTAAGCAGGGAGTCTGCTTTTTTGTTTTCAGGAACGAAGAAACTCTTTCGGATTAAAGATTTCCACTCGAAGGTTTCATCTTTATCGATGTGGGGGAGTAAGTCTTTGATGTATAAAATTCCTAAAATATGATCTATGGTCTCTTCGTAAACAGGGATTCTGGAATAGCCGCTTTTATTCACCTTATCCATTAGTTCATGGAAATCAATTTCTGAATCTACAGCAGAAATTTCCATACGGCTTTTCATTACCTGTCGGACACTTAGGCTGCTAAAATTCACAATTCCACGAAGAATTTCTTTTTCTTCATCAGGCGTGTCTTCTGTCGTCAATTCCAACGCTTGGTTCAGTTCATCAACAGAAAGTGAATATCCTTTTTGTTGAACCCGCTTTTCAATGATGTTACTAAACGCAATCAAAAATATAGAAAAGGGCTTAAGCACTTTGGTGAAAAGAGAAATTGGATGAGCAAGTTTGAGTGCAAAACTAGTCCTCGCCTGGTTGGCATACACTTTAGGTACAATCTCTCCAAAAAATACGATGGCGAAGGTTACGCCTACTGTTTGAATTAAAATGACTACTAAACCAGTAGCGTTGGTTCCAAAAAGGGTCCAAGTAACAAAGGTTGTCAAGGTGACGATGCCTATATTGATTAGGTTATTTAGAATAAGAACAGTACTAAGCAAGATTTTTGGTGTGGCCAATAAGCCTGTGATCACCCGCCCTTTTTCTGGATGTTTTTGATTGAGATCGGTTAGCTCCTCTTTACCTAATGAAAAAAAGGCCACTTCAGAGCCAGATACTAGTGCAGACCCTACTAAGAGGATTAGGAGCGCGAGCCCATTAAACAAAAAATAAGAGAATGAAAATGAAGAAACCTGGGCTATCAGTAAGTAACTCGGGTAGGGGTCATCCATGTGTTTAGAAAAATAAGTTTCCAAAGGTAAACAAATCCCCTGAATTAAAGGAAACAGGGGATTTGTATTTCAATTAAAAGGGNAAGTCATCGTCTCCTTCGTCAAGCGATACCAGGGGTGGGGTAGGTGCTGGGGANGAACTTGGCATAGAAGCCATTCCAGCACTAGGCGTAGGAGCCGTAGGCATTCCCTCAGGTTTTCCGCCAACCATCGTAAAGCTCAACACGCGGATTTTCATCTTTTTTCGATTTTGACCTTGCTCATCCGTCCATTTGTCTGACTTGATTTTGCCTTCAACATAAATTTGAGAACCCTTTTTCAGGTATTTCTCAGCAATTTTTGCCTGTTGATCCCAAAGCTCCAATTCGTGCCATTCGGTCTGTTCTACACGATTGCCATTTCGATCCTGATAGGCTTCCGAGGTTGCAAGGCTTAGGTTAGCCACTACTTTATCTCCCTCCAAATATTTTACCTCTGGATCTGCGCCTAGATGACCCAATAAAATGACTTTGTTTACTCCTGCCATACTGTTTTGTGTTTAGTAGTTAAAAAGTTTAGAAGATTGAAAGTAATCAAAACTCTCGATCAGTCAAATAGCGAACAATCAATTTGGGCTTGGGTAAAGCATCGATTTGCTGTTGATCCACCAAGTCAAATCCCTCTTTTTGACACCAATGAACCAATTCAGAGCGTTTGTTGGGAGAAAGTTCAATTTCCCAAAAGCTCCCAAGTATCCGTTGATGCGACAAAAGATGTCGGTATTTTTTAGGGAATAGGACAGCTTCTTGGCTNAGATTTTTGTGCCATGGGAAGTTTTCTTGTTCGAGCAGGGGAAAATCGTAAAGGCCCGTCCAAATATCTCCTTCACCTCTTTTTCTCCAAACTACCTGACCTGCACAGCGGATCACCAAGTAGTTGAGGATACGTTCCTTGACCTTAGTTTTATTGATTTTTAAAGGCAAGNAGCTTACGAGGCCCTTTTGAAAGGCAAAGCAGGATTGAGCTAGTGGGCATTCTCCACAGGATGGGTTTTTGGGAATACAGCAACGTGAACCAAAATCCATCATGGCTTGATTAAATTCCCCCGGGGAATCTTTAGTGATCAACTGGTTGGCAAGCGCTTCAAATTCTTTTTTTCCTTTGCCACTGGCAATGTCAGTTGCAATTCCAAAGTATCTGGCAAGGACGCGGAAGACATTGCCATCCACAACTGCTTGAACCTCCCCAAAGGCGAAACTAGAAATTGCCGCTGCAGTGTAGCTTCCAACCCCNTTGAGTTGGATGAGAGTTGCGTAGCTGTTTGGGAAAACGCCCCCTAGTTCTCTCCAAATATATTGTGCGCAGCCGTGGAGGTTTCGGGCTCGACTGTAGTACCCTAAGCCCTGCCAGAGCCGGAGTACTTCTTCTTCTTGGGCTTCCGCTAGCTCTTTGACGCTGGGGTAGGCCTGGACAAATGCTTCGTAATAGGGCAACCCTTGAGCGACACGGGTTTGCTGAAGAATGATTTCCGAGAGCCAAATTTTATAAGGATCTTGGGTTTCTCNCCAGGGCAGATGCCGAGGATTTTCGCGGTGCCAAGAAAGGATTGAATTTGAAAAGAATTGATTTTCAGTTACTTTGCTCTTCATTTGTGATTAGTTGNGAGACTACAAACCAAGGTATTTTTTTTGAATATCTTTTTTAATTGCATTGGTTCTTGTACATTTGCAATCCCAAAAATACTTGGTTAATAGGTTATTAAGCTTATTTCAAAATTTCTAAATTTTAATCACAGTGACTAAAGCAGAAGTAATTACTAAGATTTCCGAGAAGACCGGAATCCAAAGAGATGATGTAACTCAAGCCGTTGAGGCATTTTTCAAAGTAGTAAAAGATTCCATGGCAGATGGAGATAATATCTATGTCAGGGGATTTGGAAGTTTCATCAACAAGAAAAGAGCGAAGAAAATCGCGCGTAACATTTCTAAGAATACCGCGATTGTTATTGAAGAGCATTACATCCCTGCATTTAAGCCTTCTAAGGTATTTGTAGAGAAGATTAAAAACAGCAAAAAGATCAAACAAATGGCTACTCAGGCCTAAGCCTGAGTTTAAGGGCATGAAGAAACTACAGGTTGTTCTCATAGGTCTCGGCATAGCATCAGTAGCAGGACTTTATCTTCTTCCCAAAGTGGTGGTCGATAATGAAGCTACGGGAGCAAAAATGGAAGGAGGAGCGGAAGCTTCTACGGTCATTTCCGAATCGCACGAGAATACCCTATCTTCCCAAAATAGAGTTCAAGCAAATCAGCTGATTGCTCAATTTCGTACTGCACCCTCGGTGGAGGAGAAAGTAGCTGCAGCTCAGGTACTTGCTGGGATTTACAAGGAGGAGGGAATATTTGACAGCGCCGCCTACTATTGGACTGAGGCGAGTGTCATTTGGCCCGACAATTTATTTCTTGCTGAGGAGGCGGGCAAAGCAAATTACGATGCTTTTTCCTTTGCCTTGGACAAGAATAAAGTAGAAGTGCTGGCAGAAAAGACCAGAAGTTTATTAAAAAAGGTGTTGGATAAAGATCCCACCCGTCTCGATTTGAAGTCCAAAATAGCGATGACCTACGTGTCATCAGCCAATCCGATGCAGGGAATCACGCTGTTGCGAGAAATTCTGGAAGCGGACCCTAAAAATGAAGATGGCCTGTTCAATATGGGTGTTTTATCCATGCAATCCGGTCAATACGATCGAGCAATTGGTCGTTTTGAAGAATTGGTGCAAGCCCATCCTCAAAACATGCAGGGGCAATTTTACCTAGGGGTAAGCTATTTTGAGTCAAAGGAGAAAAACAAAGCGAAAGCCCAGTTTGAGCTAGTTAAGAAAATGACTCAAGATCCCATGATTTTGGAGAGTATTCAAGGCTACTTGGACCAGCTATAACAAATTACAAACACTTTAAATTGTACAACTATGCCTTGCGGTAAGAAAAGAAAAAGACATAAGATCGCTACGCACAAGCGTAAGAAGAGACTTAGAAAAAACAGACACAAGAAGAAGTAATT
>JGI25914J50564_10000214_pt1 | contig 18646 bp, 20 predicted proteins | sample LauGreSuBDMM15SN_2_FD_50564 | JGI IMG/M metagenome (IMG submission 50564) | reverse complement strand
CCTGAGCCAACCAGGGACTTAGGTAGCGGGAAGATCTCTTCGACATTCTGATCAGCTGTGATCGGGTACCCAGCAGCAATGCTTCCAACCATTGGCACCATGGCTGTTGCTGCCATAGGGATGGAGCTATCAGCTTCAATGCTGTCCGCGTCATCCCAGCCTTCGGGAGCAATTAGCACTTCAACATTTCGGGAGAGGTTGTCCTGGCGTCTGATGTAGCCCTTTTCCTCAAGGTTGTCGAGCTGGTATGAAACGCTGGCTACAGAGCTCAGGCCTACACCCTCCGCAATCTCACGCATAGACGGAACAATGCCTGATCTGGCCTTGCTTTGCAGGATAACCTGCAGGATCGCCTTCTGAGTCTCTGTCAAAGAGTCGCTGCTTTTGCGTGTCATGAGGTGCCTTTCTGCCCTATTTGTAGCCGTTTTTAGGTCGTGTCGGTGGTTACCAGTTAAATCTCTAATAAGGCAACTGCCTTCAATGTATTTCAAAAGCAACAAAAAATCAAACACATTTTCGAAAAAATGGCAAATATTCTTGACTTTTTTCGAATATAAGTCGTAATCTTGTTCGTATTAGAACAAATGTTCGGAGAAAGGTTCCAAATGTCAGCTCAAATTATCGAGTTCCCGATGAATAGAGTCCGTCCTGCCCAGCAGAACAATAGACCTTCCAGCTCTTACAGCTCACGAACACGAACAGCACCTCAAGCCACCTACGTGTCCCGACCAGTAGCTATTGCTAGAGCAATACTGGGCTGGACTTTGATCCTTGGCATTGCTGGAGCATTACTAGTTGGATTTGGAAAGCAAGTTCAGTCGGCCCAGGCCGTCGATTCTGAAACTTCCACGAGCGACGTTGTGGAATTTGAATACGTGACCATCATGAGTGGCGATAGCTTGTGGGGAATTGCTGAACAGTACGCGCCTGAGCGTGACCCGAGAGACTTTATTGCCGAAATAGTGGCATTGAACAACTTGAGTGACTCAGTAGTTGATGCAGGAATGCGTCTCGCTCTGCCAATCAACTAGCAAATTGCTGGTTGGGGTTAGTAACCTTGACCAATGACTGAGTTAAATGATCTTCCAATTAGAGACAGCCTTCGCGGCCGCACTCCGTATGGAGCTCCTCAGTTGCATGTGCCTATTGCACTAAACGTCAATGAAAACACTCACGAGATTTCTGAAGATATTCTCGTTGACATCATCCAGAGAATTGCTGTGTCTCTTAGAGACATAAACAGATATCCGGATCGAGAGTTCACAGCTCTCAGAGAACTTCTCGCAACCTATGTTGGACATAACCTGACCGCTGAAAACATTTGGGCAGCTAATGGTTCAAATGAAATTCTGCAGCAGATGTTTATGGCATTCGGTGGACCAGGGCGAAAAGCACTTAGCTTTAGCCCGACATACAGCATGTATTCCCTGATTGCTCAATCGACTGACACTCAGTATGTTGAGGTACCTCGACTTGAGAGATATGAGATTGATGTTGATCTTGTTACTCGTGCAATTGCCGAACACAAACCAGACATCGTAATTGTCTGCTCACCAAACAATCCAACTGGAACTCCGGTAGAGCTACAAGTAATCGAAGCAGCTTACGCTGCCACCGATGGAATTCTTGTGGTGGACGAGGCTTACTCCGAGTTCTCTCTAAATGAAAACAGTTCGTTGTCATTGCTAAAGGGAAGACCTCGACTTGTTGTGAGTAAAACAATGTCAAAGGCTTTTGCATTTGCAGGAGCAAGACTTGGTTATCTAGCTGCAGATGCTGCTGTTTGTGACGCGATGAGATTGGTTCGACTTCCATATCACTTGAGTGCCTTGACCCAGGCTGCTGCTGAAGCTGCTCTGACCCACAGCACACAAATGCTTGCAACAGTTGCGGATATCAGGGACCAAAGAGATCGTTTTTATGTAGCGATGCAGGATCTTGGTCTTGACCCTTACAGAAGTGATGCCAACTTTGTTTTGGTTGGCGGTGTAGCCAATCCAACAAAGACTTGGCAGGACTTACTAGACCGAGGAATTCTGGTTAGAGATATTGGCATTCCAAACACACTCAGAATTACAGCTGGAACCGAATCAGAAACCACGGCTGTCATTGAGGCACTTACTGAACTTCTAGGTGCCAAGTAGACTTAGGGTAATTGCCATTGAAGTCAAGTAATAGACCAATTCGTAAATTTGAAAGGCAATCTTCATGAACAGAGTCGCATCAATTGAAAGAAAGACTAGCGAGTCAACAGTCAAGCTAAGTCTTGATTTAGATGGCACTGGAAAATCAAGTATTTCCACGACTGTTCCATTCTTTGACCACCTGCTAACTGCTTTCTCAAAGCACTCAATGATTGATCTAAATGTTGTCTCAAGCGGTGACACTGACATTGATATTCACCACACAGTTGAAGACACCGCAATTGTTTTGGGACAGGCAATCAAGCAAGCCCTTGGCGATAAGAACTCAATATCAAGATTTGGTGATGCAACTGTCCCACTAGATGAAGCATTAGTTCGAGCAGTTGTTGATCTTTCTGGAAGACCATTCCTTTCTCACACAGGTGAGCCTGCAGGATTTGAATTGCACTTGATTGGCGGGCACTTCACCGGTTCAATGGTGCGTCACGTCTTTGAAGCAATTTGTTTGAACGCTGATATGACAGTTCACATCAACGTGTTGGATGGAAGAGATCCGCACCACGTTGCTGAAACAGAATTCAAGGCTTTCGCTCGTGCTCTTCGCAAAGCGGTTGAGAGAGACCCTAGGGCTGTTGGAATTCCTTCCACCAAGGGAACTTTGTGATCAGTCCCAAAATCGTAGTTCTAGATTTCGGTAGCGGCAATATCCACTCGGTAGTCAGTGCTTTTGAAGAAGTTGGTGCAACTGTTGAACTCACTTCGGATAGAGCAAAAGCGTTAGCAGCTGATGGTCTTGTTATTCCTGGAGTAGGAGCATTCGCTACTGTCATGGAACAGCTAAATGCAGTTGGAGCTCCGAGCATTGTTGATCAGAGATTGTCGGCTGGCAAAGCAGTATTCGGAATCTGTGTTGGGCTTCAGGTGATGTTTGAAACTGGGACAGAGCACGATATCGAAACTGAGGGTCTGGGCCAGTGGCCTGGATCAGTTACCAAGCTTGATGCACCAACGCTTCCTCATATCGGTTGGAATGATGTTGAAGTACCGAGCGAATCAAAACTGTTTGAAGGAATTTCTGAAGAGCAGTTCTACTTTGTGCATTCCTATGGAGCTGCCAGTTTCGCACTTGAACAAGAAACAGCTTTTGAAAAACCAACTGTGTCTTGGGCAGAGTATGGTTCTAGGTTTGTTGCTGCAGTAGAGAATGGTCCACTGTCCGCAACCCAATTTCACCCAGAGAAATCTGGCAAAGCCGGCCTAACTCTTTTGAGTAACTGGCTAAAGAATCTATAGAGGAAAATATTTTGAGTGATCGACTAATACTTCTACCTGCTGTTGATGTGGCCGATGGAAAAGCAGTAAGGCTTAGCCAGGGCGTTGCTGGAAGTGAGACAGATTATGGTTCACCTATTGACGCAGCCCAGGTGTTCATTGATGCTGGCGCAGAATGGATTCACCTCGTCGATCTAGACGCTGCTTTCTCACGAGGTGAGAATCGTGCAATCATTCGCGAAGTGGTAGCCAACAGTAAAGACGTAAAGATAGAACTCAGTGGTGGAATTAGAGACACCGCTTCTTTGGAAGCAGCTCTAGAAGCTGGTGCAGAGAGAGTGAATCTTGGAACAGCTGCTCTTGAGAACCCAGATTGGACTGCTGAAGTAATTGCAAAGTATGGCGACAAGATTGCTGTTGGTTTGGATGTAAGGGGAACAACTCTTGCTGCTCGTGGTTGGACTGAAGATGGCGGGGACCTATTTGAAGTTCTAGAGCGTTTAGAGCAAGCAGGTTGCCCACGCTACGTTGTTACCGATGTGACTAAAGACGGAATGCTTTTAGGTCCTAACATCGAAATGCTAAAAGAAGTTATGCAGAGAACTAATAAACCTGTAATTGCTTCAGGTGGAATTTCTTCTCTGCAAGATTTGGAGAAGCTGCGTGAGCTTGTGCCATTTGGTCTTGAAGGAGCAATTTTAGGTAAGGCACTTTACGCAGGTAAGTTCACTCTAGAACAGGCTCTAAAGGTTTCTGGTGACTAATGTCTGAATCACACGGTTCAAAATTTACAGACTCAGCTGGAGTGCCATGGGCTGGTAGAAGTTTCGACATCAATCCATACAGCGGAGATAACGGAGAAGCCGATCCAAAGTTGATTGATACTTTGTCAAAGTTTCTTGCCAAAGAGGTCGGAGCTGAAGAAGTCTTAGTTTCAATCGGTCAGGCAAGATTGCTCATTCCTCTAATTGCCAATCTTGGTGAAAGTGGGGAAGGGGCACACGGACAGACAGTGGATAAGAGTGCAGATCTGTCAATCGTCACAGTCATGACTCCGGATAATCAAAGAGCCCTTCCGGTATTTAGTTCAGTTGCGGCCATGAATCTTTGGAATCCAGAAGCAAGACCTGTTCCTAATGACGGTAGAAAAGTAGCTCTTGCAGCTGCGAGCGAAGGAAACACTCGTTTAGTGCTAGATCCAATGAGTGAAACAGAGTTTGTGGTTAGAAGACCAGGTATTGCTGCCATTGCCCAAGATCTACCTTGGCTAAATCCTGCTAACAATCCAGAGATTGTTGAGTTTGTGAACAGCATTCTCAGCGAAATGGGTCAGGTTGAGAGTTTTACGTTGATAGAGGGTGACCCAACCTGCAAACTACTGGGTCAAGAGCTTGTTGTGGTTTTATACCTTGAGCCAGGATTGACTGAAACTGAGCTAAAAGCTCTTGAAGAAGGGTTCTTTGCTCAACTCTCTCAGTCAGAACGGTTTGTTGAGTTAGTTGACTCCGTTGGAGTCAAATTCCTTCAGGCTAGCTAACTGGGCCAGTGAACTTCTCGCCAGGGCCCTTACCTGGCTCATCCTTGATAACAGAAGCCTCGCGGAAGGCTAATTGCAGGCTTCGTAGCCCATCTCGTAGCGGTCTGGCATGGTGATCGCCTAGGTCAGGAGCAGCTGCAGTCAGTAGGCCAGCTAATGAATTGATTAGCTTTCTAGCCTCATCCAAGTCACCTTTATAGCCATTTTCAGCTAGTCCTACCTGGACGGCAGCAGCACTCATGAGGTGGACAGCGGTAGCGGTGATAACCTCAACGGCTGGAACTTCCTCAAGCTCGCGCATGGCTTGGGTTTCAAAATCTTCTGACATTCTGGGCTTCACTTTCAGATGGGTTCTCTGCTAGGCTAACCCATGGCTCTGGAGATCTCTGGTCTTCAGTCAGAAGTGGATTCATTTCCCACCCGCGTCCACCGACTTATTAGGTTGCCGGGTAAGCTTTGAACTTTTCAGTTCTGCGCGTTGGCAAGAANATTCTTGTCCCTACGTGGCCANTAAGTCACGTCAAAAGGAGCAGCAGATCAGCGACCCGCGTATCAACGAACGAATCCGTGTACCAGAAGTACGCCTAGTTGGCCCTAACGGAGAGCAACTTGGCATCATCAAAATCGAAGAAGCACTGCGTATGGCGCAGGAAGTGGACCTCGATTTGGTAGAAGTTTCACCAACCTCAGCACCACCGGTTTGTAAGCTTATGGATTTCGGAAAGTTCAAATACGAAGCAGCCCAGAAGATTCGTGAAGCGAGAAAGAACCAGACAAACACTGTCATCAAGACTGTTCGTTTTGGTTTGAAAATCGATGATCACGACTATGGAACTAAAAAAGGTCAGATCGAACGCTTCTTGAANGCTGGCGACAAGGTCAAAGTGATGGTCGTCTTCCGTGGCCGTGAGCAATCACGTCCGGAGATGGGTGTCAAGTTGTTGCAGAAAGTAGCTGAAGAAGTTACTGAGTCAGGTGTTGTTGAGTCGAGTCCATCGGCAGACGGCAGAAGCTTGGTAATGGTTATCGCTCCTCTACGTAACAAGGCTGATGCGAAAGCAGATGCTAAGCGAGCTGCAGACAAGAAGGCGAAAGCTGATGTCCCTGCAACCACTGAGACCGAAACAAAGGATTCTGCGGCTGAAACCGCAGACTAGAAAAACAGGAGAGAAGTTATGCCAAAGCAGAAGACCCATTCTGGAGCGAAGAAGCGCTTCCGTTTCACAGGTAGCGGCAAGTTGATGAAGCANCAGATCAACATGCGTCACAACCTTGAGCACAAGTCATCAAGACGCACNCGTCGTCTAAACCAGGACCAGCTTGTAAGCAANGCTGATTTCAAGACCATCAAGAAGCAGCTCGGCCACTAGTCCAAGCACATTCAGAATTTATNTAGGAGAAACTAATGGCAAGAGTTAAAAACGCAGTNAACGCGTTGAAGAAGCGTCGTACAGCACTTGAGCGTGCAAAGGGTTACCGCGGTCAGCGTTCACGCCTTTACCGCATGGCAAAGCAGCAGGTTCTGCACTCCCTGGTCTATGCATACAACGACCGTCGCGACAAGAAGGGTAACTTCCGTCGNCTATGGATTCAGAGAATCAACGCNGCNTCACGTGCGAATGGTCTTACCTACAACCGTCTAATCCANGGTCTAAACCTTGCAGGCGTTGCAGTTGACCGTCGTATCTTGGCAGATCTAGCAGTAAACGAGCCAAAGGCATTCGCGTCATTGGTAGCTACTGCTAAGTCAGCACTGCCTAAAGACACATCAGCTCCGAAGGTTAAATAACCCAAGTGCTGATTGATCCCAAAGCCGCTAAGGTTCGTGGGGTTGCCAAGCTAGTAAAGAAAGAAGCCCGTCGTGAGACCGGGCTCTTTCTGCTTGAGGGACCACAAGGTTTCCGCGAGGCACTCGAAAGACCGAAACTTATCCTCGAAGCTTTTGCTACCGAGGAGGCTTTGGCGCGTCATGCCGATATGTTTGCCAAGGCTAAAGCATCTCGAATTGAAGTTCAGCTTGTAAGCGAACAGGTACTGGCAGCACTTAGTGACACAAATACTCCTCAGGGTGTAGTTGCTGTGTGCCACCAGTTCGATGTCTCACTTGAAGATGTAATTGCCACTAAGCCAAAGCTTGTAGCTCTTCTTTCTCAGATCAGAGACCCAGGGAATGCTGGAACTGTTCTTAGAGCAGCTGATGCTGCTGGTGCAGATGCGGTTATCTTCACAGCAGGAAGCGTTGATATCTACAACACCAAAGTTGTCCGATCAACAACCGGTTCCATGTTCCATCTTCCATTCGTGGTTGATGTTGACATCAATGAAACAGTTGATGCTCTCAAAGCAGCTGGCATTCAAGTCCTAGCCGCTGACGCATCAGGGGATTCACTTCCTGCACTGGCTTTAGATGGTTCATTGAACAACCCAACTGCTTGGATGTTTGGCAATGAAGCTTGGGGCTTTGAGCCTGAAATCTTGAAGCTAGCTGATCGAGTAGTTGCGGTTCCTATTTATGGAGCAGCGGAGTCTTTGAACCTTGCTACAGCAGCAAGCGTTTGCCTTTACTCCTCAGCATTCCAGCAGAACTCAGCAAGTAGCTAAGCACTTATAAAAACAACAGTGGATATACTTGAGGTCTAATGTCAGAGAACGCAGAAATCACTAAATCAGCAGTCGATGCTGTTGTTTCTGACGCTCTGAAGCTCATCAAAGGTGCTACTGACCTTGCCTCATTGAAGGCAATCAGATCTTCTGCTGTTGGTGAAAACTCTGGAATAACCAAGTTGAGCTCTCTCATGGGCAAGCTGCCAGGGGATAAGAAGGCAGATGCTGGAAAGCTCATCACTGCAGCTAGAGCGGAACTAAATGCTGCTTTCTCATCTGCAGAGTCAGTTTTCTATGCTGCAGAGCAGAACGCCAAACTTCTTGAAGAGAGCGTAGACATTACAGCTGCTCCAATGACTCAGGTTCTAGGCGCTAGACACCCGCTATCACTTCTGCAGGATGAAATTTCTGATGTCTTCATCGGTATGGGTTGGGAAATTGCTGAGGGACCTGAAGTTGAGAGCGAATGGTTCAACTTTGATGCATTGAACTTTGATGCAGATCATCCAGCTCGTGCGATGCAAGATACGTTTTTTGTTGAACCTGTTGAAGCACACCTAGTTTTGAGAACCCACACTTCTCCAGTTCAAGTTAGATCTCTTCTTGAGAGAAATCTTCCTGTTTATGTTCTATGTCCTGGAAGAGTATTTAGAACAGACGAACTTGATGCAACTCACACACCAGTGTTCCATCAGGTTGAAGGACTAGCTGTTGACAAAGGTCTGACTATGGCCGATCTCAAGGGAACCTTGGAACACTTTGCTCGAATCATGTTTGGTCCAGATGCAAAGATTCGTTTGCGTCCATCATTCTTTCCTTTCACTGAACCATCTGCTGAACTAGATGTTTGGCATCCAGGAGCTAAGGGTGGAGCTCGTTGGGTTGAGTGGGGTGGCTGCGGAATGGTTAACCCAAACGTTCTACTTGCAGCAGGTATTGATCCAGAAGTTTATTCAGGTTTTGCATTTGGTATGGGCATCGAAAGAACTCTCATGTTCAGAAACGATGTCAAAGATATGCACGACATGGTTGAAGCTGACGTGCGATTCTCTAGGCAGTTCGGGGTGGTGCTCTAATGCGCGTTCCACTGTCTTGGCTAGGTGAGTATGTTGAGCTTCCAAAGGGTTCAACTGCTGATTCAGTTATGGCTGAATTAGTTAAAGTCGGTTTGGAAGAAGAAGGTTCTCACGGTTACGACCTAGTTGGTCCAATTGTTGTTGGACAGGTTCTTGAGTTTGTTGAAGAAGAGCAGTCCAATGGAAAAACTATTCGTTGGTGTCAGGTAAGAGTTGCTCCTGCGGGCAAGAAAGCTGCCGATGGTGGAGAAGATGTACGCGGAATTGTTTGTGGAGCTAGAAACTTTGAAGTCAATGACAAAGTAGTTGTTACTTTGCCTGGGGCTGTTTTGCCAGGGGATTTCAAGATTGCTGCTAGATCAACCTACGGTCACACAAGCGATGGCATGATTGCCTCTGCTCGTGAACTAGGTATTAGCGATGACCACGAGGGGATTCTTCGCCTGGTAACACTTGGGCTTGATCCTGAGGTTGGAACTGATGCCCTTGCTCTACTGGGGCTTGATGATGTAGCAGCTGAAGTCAACGTAACTCCAGATCGCGGCTACTGCTTCTCAATCAGGGGTATTGCTAGAGAGTTTGCTCACGCAACTGGAGCTAAGTTCACCGACCCTATCGATTCAGTTAAGCCTGTCCACGGTGAAGGCTTCAAAGTTGAGATCAAGGACAACGCTCCTATTAGAGGCAACGTTGGTTCAAGCAAGTTTGTAGTTAGAAGTGCAAGCAATGTGAACGCAACTGCAGCAACACCGGCATGGATGGTTTCTCGACTAAAACTTGCTGGCATGAGATCTATCTCAATTGTTGTTGACATCACTAACTACGTGATGTTGGAAATGGGTCAACCACTACATGCCTATGACGCTTTAAAACTCAATGGCTCAATAACTGTTAGACGTGCGAAGTCAGGGGAGACCCTAAAGACCCTTGATGGGCAAGAACGTACACTCCATACAGAAGATCTTGTTATCGCTGACACCTCTGCAGCAATCGGTATTGCCGGTGTTATGGGTGGAGCAAGCACCGAGGTCAGCAGTTCAACAACTTCAGTTCTAATTGAGTCAGCAAACTTCGATGGAGTTTCTATTGCTCGATCTGCTCGTCGTCACAAGCTTCCAAGTGAAGCGTCAAAGAGATTTGAAAGAGGGAGGAGTTGACCCTAAGGTTGCTGAATTTGCAGCAGCAAGAGCGATTGCACTTCTAGAAGAATTAGCCGGAGCTAAGGCCGATTCACTTGGAACATTTGTGGACAACTCAGCTAACCCTTCAACTGTTTTCTTACCTGGCACCTTCGCTTCAGAGCTAACCGGTGTTGAATATACTGCGGATGAAATCACAAACACTCTGAAAGAAATCGGATGTGTTGTTGCAACAGTTGATGGTGGATTTGAAGTTATCGTGCCNAGNTGGCGACCAGATATTTCACACAAGACTGACCTTGTTGAAGAAGTAGCTCGCATCACAGGTTATGACCGAATTCCTTCACGCCTACCAGTTGCTCCTCCAGGTAAGGGGCTAACTAAGTCACAGAAGATGCGTAGAGCAGTTTTGAATCAACTCTCTGCAACAGGTCACGTTGAAGTATTGACTTACCCGTTCCTCAAAGCAGAACAGAACTCTTACTTCCTTGAAGATGGTGCAGCAAGAGTAGTTCTTGCTAACGCAATGCAGGAAGACGTGAATGAAATGCGTTTGAGCATTCTGCCTGGTTTGATTGATGCAGCTAAGAGAAACGTTTCTAGAACACTTACTGACCTGGCAATTTATGAAGTTGGTTTAGTGTTCAAGCCAGCCAAATCAAATAAGGCTGTTTCACTTCCAAATGGAACTCAATTGCCAAGTGCCAAGGACTTAGAGGCACTGCACAATAGCGTTCCTCATCAACCACTTTCTCTAGGTGCGCTATTCGTTGGAAACAGAATTGCTGAGCAGGTAGGACGAAAGGCTAGCAAGGCAGGCTTTGCCGATGCTATTCAAGCCGCTCGTATCGCTGCCCACGCTGTTGGGGTTGACCTTGATCTTGAGCAGAGCACTCCTAAAGGTTTCCACCCAGGTAGAACAGCGGAACTAAAGATCAAGGGAACCGATGTATCAGTTGGGTTCGCAGGTGAATTACATCCTGAGCTTGCCCTAGCTAATGACCTACCTAGACAGATTGCCGTATTGCAGATGAACCTTGAGGTTCTCTTTGCTAACGCTCCTGAACTAATTCAGGCAGGTGCTGTTGAAACATATCCAGCAGCCACACAGGATTTATCTTTGGTTCTTGATCTAGAGATTCCTGCAGGAAAGGTTTTGGAAGTGCTTTCTCAAGCAGCAGGGGAACTCTTAGAAGAAATTACTTTGGTTGATGACTACCGTGGAGCAAATCTTGAAGAGGGAAAGAAGTCACTCACTTTCTCTCTGAGATTTAGAGCGAGCGATAGAACCTTGACCCAGTTAGAGGCAAGCCAAGCTAGAGACAATGCCGTCTCAGCAGCTAATGCCAAATTCGGCGCAACAATTAGAGCCTAAAGATTCTCTAAGGAGAACTCATGAAAATTAGGGCTGCGATAGCAGGAGCAAGTGGCTACGTTGGTGGCGAACTGGCAAGACTGTTGGCTAATCACCCAAACATCGAACTTGTTACTGTGACAGGTAACTCAAGTGTTGGAGAAACACTAGGTTCTTTGAATCCTGAGTTGAACAAGTATTCAGAATTAGTTTTTATTGAAAACAATCAAGAGAATCTTTTGGGACATGATGTTGTCTTCCTTGCTCTTCCACACACCAAGTCAGCTGAAGTTGCAACCTGGTTAGAAGAAGATGTTTTGGTTCTAGATTGCGGAGCTGATTTCAGACTTGAGTCAGCAGAAGAATTTGAGAAGTTCTACAAGAGCCCACACGCTGGCACTTGGACCTATGGCATGCCTGAATTACTGATCGAAGGAAACTCAAAACAGAGAGAAAAACTTTCAGGTCACAAGAGAATTGCCGTTCCTGGATGCAACGCAACCGCGATTACCTTGGCTTTAGCTCCACTACTTCGAGATGGGTTAGTTGATCCAACCGACTTGGTCTCAACACTTTCTGTTGGAACAAGCGGAGCTGGGCGAAATGCAGAAGTTAACCAAGAACCAGTGTTGGCATCAGCCTTTGCTTATCAAGTTGGCGGTATTCATCGCCACATTCCGGAGGTTCAACAGAATCTTCAGAAGTCTGCTAAGGGTGAGGTTTCGCTTACCTTCACTCCAGTTCTAGTTCCAATGTTTAGGGGCATCCTGGCTGTCAACACAGCAAAACTCTTACCCGGTGTAGATGAGACTGCGATTAGAAATGCATTCACTTCTGCTTATGGAACAGAGAGCTTCATAGAGATTTTGCCGTCAGGTACATTCCCGAACACAGCTGATGTTGAGTTCACAAATAAGGTTCAAATCGGAATTGCCACTGATGAAGCATCAGGTCGAGTAGTTGTCGTTAGTGCCATAGATAATTTGGTAAAGGGCACCGCAGGTGCAGCTATACAGAGCATGAACATCGCCCTTGGATTTTCTGAGGGAACTGGACTTACAGAGGGGGAGGCATAGTGCTAAAGGTAGATGCCACCAACCTGGATTTAGCTCGCATTAAAGCTAAGACTCTAAGTGAGTCTGCTCCATGGATTAGAAAGTTCCAAGGCAAAGTATTTGTCTTGAAGTTTGGCGGTAACGCCATGGTCGATGAGCAGCTGCAGAAGGCTTTCGCGGAGGATGTCGCATTCCTAAATTTGGTTGGCATCAAAGCAGTAGTGGTGCACGGCGGTGGTCCACAGATCACTTCTCGTTTAGCAGATCTTGGTTTGAAGAGTGAATTCGTGGATGGCCTCAGAGTTACCTCATCTGAAGCTATCTCTGTTATTCGTGATGTCCTGATGGATGAGATCAGCACACCGTTGGCAAACATGATTGAAGTATCTGGGGCTAAGGCAGCGGTCTTCAATGGTGAAACGGAAGGTTTGTTCACAGCATCAATCACAAGAGCTGACTTAGGTTTGGTAGGAGAAGTAGTTGAAGTAAATGCTTCAGTTATTGCCCAATCACTTGAGGCCAATCTAATTCCAGTTATCTCAACTGTTGCTCCAGATAGCAGTGGCCAGTTGGTCAATGTAAATGCTGACTTGGCTGCTTCATCTTTAGCGGCTGCATTAGGTGCTGAAAAGCTAGTAGTGCTAACTGATGTTCCAGGTTTGTATAGCGATTGGCCTAACCGAGATTCTTTGGTTAGTGAACTAACAGCATCAGAACTAGAAGAGATTCTGCCTGATCTTGAATCAGGAATGATTCCNAAGATGCAGGCTTGCNTGAATGCTGTTCGGGCAGGAGTTTCAAGAGCTCACATCATTGATGGTCGAGTGCCACACAGTGTTTTGCTCGAAGTTTTCACACCTTCAGGAATTGGCACCTTGGTGTTGCCTTAGGAAGAGGAAGATCAAATAATGACTAGACACTTTTTGCGAGATGATGACATCTCTCCTGCAGAGCAGGCGGAGATTCTTCAGCTAGCTCTTGAACTCAAAACAAAACCTTACTCTCGTAAGGTCTTCCAAGGTCCAAAAACGGTGGCTGTGATTTTTGATAAGACCTCAACTAGAACCAGAGTCTCGTTCGCAGTTGGCATTAGTGACCTCGGTGGTGTGCCACTAATCATCGATGCTCAAGGTAGCCAGATGGGTGCTAAGGAATCGGTTGCTGACACAGCGAGAGTATTAGATAGACAGGTAGCTCAGATTGTTTGGCGGACCTATGCACAATCCGGTTTAGACGAGATGGCTCAGAACTCTAAGGTTCCAGTCATTAACGCGTTGAGTGATGAGTTTCACCCTTGCCAGCTGCTTGCAGATCTTCTAACCGTTCAAGAGCACAAAGGAAAACTTGCTGGCTTGAAACTTGTCTACATCGGTGATGGCAACAACATGGCTAACTCTTATCTAATTGCTGGAGCGATGGCTGGAATGCATGTCGTTGCAGTTACGCCAGAGAAGTATGCACCAGCTGCTGCAGTAGTTGCTAGAGCGAGGGAGATTGCAGTTGGCACCGGCGGCTCTGTTTCTGTATCTCATGTCCCTGCAGAAGCAGTAGTTGATGCTGATGTTTTGGCAACCGATACCTGGGTATCTATGGGGCAAGAAGCAGAGAAGGCCCAGAAGCTCAAAGACTTCGCTGGGTTCACCCTTGACTCTGATCTTTTGAACGCAGCAAAGGCAGATGCAATTGTGTTGCACTGTCTTCCTGCTTACAGAGGGTACGAAATTAGTGCTGAAGTATTGGATGGAAAACAAGCTGTGATCTGGGATGAGGCGGAGAACCGTCTTCATGCACAGAAAGCCCTAATGGTTTGGCTAGATGAACGTGCCAAGTAAAATCAAACTAATCCCGATGACGAATGTCATCGAGAGCATTTAAGGAGTAATGATGTCAGAACGCGTAGTGCTTGCCTATTCAGGTGGGTTGGATACTTCCGTTGGAATTGGCTGGCTGAAAGAGGCCACTGGCAAAGAAGTCGTTGCTCTAGCTATCGATGTTGGCCAGGGTGGCGAGGACATGGATGCTATTCGTCAGCGTGCTCTGGACTGTGGAGCTGTTGAAGCTATCGTTATTGATGCTAAGTCTGAATTTGCCGATGACTACCTAATGCCTGCTTTGAAGGCTAATGCTCTATATCAGAAGCGGTACCCATTGGTATCGGCTTTATCCAGACCTTTGATTGGTAAGCACCTAGCTAGCGTTGCTAGAAAACTAGGAGCTGACAGTGTGGCTCACGGTTGCACTGGTAAAGGTAATGACCAGGTTCGCTTTGAAGCAGCAGTGGCAGCTATTGCTCCTGAATTGAAATCAATTGCTCCTATTCGTGATCTTGCTCTAACTAGAGATAAGGCAATTGAGTTTGCTGAGAAGAACAATCTTCCGATTGCTCAGAATAAGAAGTCTCCTTACTCAGTTGACCAGAACGTTTGGGGTAGAGCTGTTGAAACAGGTTTCCTCGAAGACCCTTGGAACGCTCCTATTGAAGATCTTTATTCATACACTCAAGACCCAGATGTTTTTAGAGAAGCAACTGAAGTAACAATCAGTTTTGAATCAGGTATTCCTGTTGCAATTGATGGTGTTCGCTACTCAGCTATCGATTTGGTTCAGAAGATGAATGATATAGCTGGAGCTCACGGTGTTGGTCGCATTGACATTGTTGAAGACAGACTGGTCGGCATCAAGAGTCGTGAAATCTATGAGTCACCTGCTGGTATTGCATTGATTGCAGCCCACGAAGAACTAGAAAACCTAACTCTTGAGCGTGATGTGAACAGATTCAAGCGTGGCATTGAAGCACGTTGGGCGGACTTGGTTTATGAAGGACTTTGGTTCTCAGGACTAAAGAGGTCATTGGATGTTTTCATTGATCACACTCAAGAGCATGTGACAGGAGATGTTCGCCTGAAGATGCAGGGTGGCCGAGCAGTTGTTACTGGACGCAAATCTGATGAGTCTTTGTATGACTTCAGCTTGGCAACCTATGACACAGGCGATACTTTTGACCAGTCTTTGGCAAAGGGCTTTATTGAGCTATGGGCATTGCCTAGCAAGATTGCGGCAAGAAGAGATGCGAATAGGAACAAGAAGTAGTCATGTCTGATTCATCTTCACTATGGGGCGGTAGATTCTCTGGAACTACCAATGATGCTGTTGCTGCTCTGAGCAGATCTATTCATTTTGATTGGCGACTAGCTCCTTATGACATCAAGGGCACCAGAGCACACCTTTTAGCTCTTCGAGCAGCTGGCTACCTAGCTGAAGCAGAGCTAGTGAAACTAGATAAAGCTCTAGCTGAACTAGATAAGAGAGTTACCTCAGGAATGTTCGTAGCTAAAGCTACAGATGAGGATGTGCACAGTGCTTTAGAGCGTGGCCTAATTGAAATGGTTGGACCAGAACTTGGTGGAAAGGTCAGAGCTGGAAGATCTAGAAACGACCAGATCGCGACTCTGATCCGCATCTACCTTCTTGATCAGGCTGCATTGATCAGAACTGAGATTCTTCAGTTGATTGATGTGCTCACAACTTTGGCTCAGGAGCACCTGAGTGAACCGATGCCTGGGCGCACACACTTCCAGCACGCACAGCCGGTATTGCTATCCCACCACCTCCTAGCCCACGTATGGCCTCTAGTTAGAGACCTAGAGCGTTTGGCTCAGTGGCGAGAGAGAGCATCATTCTCTCCTTATGGAGCAGGGGCATTAGCAGGAACTTCTTTAGAGCTTGACCCAAACATCGTCTCTGAAGCGCTTGGTCTTACCGCACCGATGGCTAACTCGATGGATGCGACTTCGTCTAGAGATGTTGTTGCTGAGTTTGCATTTATTGGAACGTTGATCTCGATTAACCTTTCTCGCTTTGCTGAAGAAATAATCATTTGGGCTAGTGCTGAGTTCAACTATGTGAAGCTTGCTGATGCATTCTCAACTGGATCATCGATCATGCCGCAGAAAAAGAATCCAGACGTTGCCGAACTAACAAGAGGTAAAGCCGGCCGTATCATCGGTGACCTAACTGGCTTATTATCTACTCTTAAGGCTTTGCCACTTTCATACAACAGAGATCTTCAAGAAGACAAAGAACCTGTCTTTGACATTGCCGATAGTTTGCTGTTGATTCTTCCTGCCTTCACAGGAATGGTTGCAACCATGGAGTTCAACACTGCTCGCATGGAAGAGCTCTCGTCAGCTGGTTACTCTCTGGCAACAGACGTTGCTGAGTGGTTAGTGAAGCAGAGGGTTCCATTCAAAGAGGCTCATGAAATCACAGGAAAGCTTGTGGCATTTGCTGAAAGTAATGAACTGGAATTGAGTGAAGTCTCTGACGTTGAGTTCGCAGCAATCAGCAAACACCTAACTCCGGAAGTCAGGGAAGTGTTGAATGTCGCGGGTTCTATTCGTTCTAGAAGCGGCACGGGTGGAACTGCAGTGCCTAGAGTCCTAGATCAGATCAGTGCATTGCGTAAAATGGTGCCTAGCGAAAACAGATAGGTTTTACTAATGGCCACAAGCGATGCACTTGCAAATCAGAGCAATGACTCTGGCTTCTCCGATGTTTGGGAAGAGCTGAAGTGGCGCGGCCTAGTTGCTATTTCAACTGATGAAGCTGAACTTCAAAGTGCTCTGAAATCATCATCACTTACTTTCTACTGTGGTTTTGATCCAACCGCCCCAAGCCTGCACCTAGGAAACCTGGTTCAGCTTCTGGTCATGAGAAGACTTCAACTTGCAGGTCACAACCCTCTCGTGCTTATTGGTGGGGCAACCGGTCTAATTGGAGACCCTAAGCCAACTGCTGAGCGAACCTTGAACACCAAAGAGACAGTTGCCGAATGGGTTGAGAAAATCGGTAGCCAAGCCGAACGATTCTTATCCTTTGAAGGCTCTAATGGTGCAAAGCTAGTCAACAACCTTGATTGGACAGAGCCTCTTAGTTCAATTGATTTCCTTAGAGACATTGGAAAGCACTTCCGAGTTGGCAAGATGTTGAGCAAAGATGCCGTTTCTGCTCGTTTGAACTCAGATGCGGGTATTTCATTCACAGAATTTTCTTATCAAATCCTCCAGGGCATGGATTTCCTAGAGCTTTACCGCAGAAACAACTGTGTTCTGCAGGTTGGTGGCAGTGACCAGTGGGGAAATCTAACCAGCGGAACAGACCTGATCCACAAGGTAGAGGGGAAGAGTGCCTTTATTCTGGCAACTCCTCTAATTACCGATTCTGAAGGAAAGAAGTTCGGTAAATCCGAGGGAAATGCAATCTGGTTAGACACAGATCTAACTTCTCCTTACGCTTTTTACCAATTCTGGCTAAACGTTGAGGATTCCAACACCATCAATCTTCTAAAAGTCTTTACATTCTTGAGTAAAGCCGAAATCGATGATCTTGAGGCCCAGCTGGTTTCAGAACCGCACCTGAGAGCTGCCCAAAAGAAGCTTGCCTACGAAGTAACTTCACTGGTTCACTCAGTTGTAGCTACCGATGCGGCAATTGCAGCATCCCAGGCTCTATTTGGACTGGGGGAGTTAGACCAGTTAGATAAGGGCACTCTAAAGGCGGCACTTTCCGCTCTTCCAAACACCACAGCCCAGTTAGGCGCTGGGGTAGCCGATCTTTTAGTTGAGACAGGCCTTGTTGCCAGCCTGAGTGCTGGTCGTAGAGCTATTGCAGAGGGTGGGGTCTACCTCAATAACTTCAGAATTGATGATGAAAAAGCTACCTTGGATAAGGCGCTTATGGGGGAATACGCTGTGCTTCGCCGCGGAAAAAAGACTTTGGCTGGAATCTTTATTCAAAAGTAACAATATTCTTTAGCCTCGATTTGACTTGATTGTTATTGAGGCGTAATCTTTTACCTGTTGCCCACAGTTTGAGAAATCTATTTTATGGATCTCGGCTCAAGTGCAACCAATCAGCTCCCAAAAAACCCAGTAAATTGGCGACTTTGGGGCAGATTGAACTTCCACTTTGAGTATCTAGAATTTTCTAGATTTAATGCGTATGTCTATTTGACTTATGCTCAAAAAGTGGTAAGTTAGTGAAGTTGCTCTGCGTGGGCCCCTAACCGGAATCCGCAGATGCATCCGATCCTTGAGAACTCAACAGCGTGCACAATGTCGATGCCAAGAACCTGGCTTCAATAAGGCTTGCCTTTTTGAATGTTCAGTAGTAATTGGATTAGACAGATTGTCAGACAATCTGACTAGTCAGATCAAATTGATGCCCCCATTTTCCGGGGGTTTCGTAAAACTTGGGCCAAAGCTTGCTTTGGTCCTAAAAAACTTTTACGGAGAGTTTGATCCTGGCTCAGGATGAACGCTGGCGGCGTGCTTAACACATGCAAGTCGAACGATGAAGCTGGAGCTTGCTCNNGTGGATTAGTGGCGAACGGGTGAGTAACACGTGAGCAATCTGCCCTTGACTCTGGGATAACTGCGGGAAACTGTAGCTAATACCGGATACGAC
>JGI25914J50564_10000213_pt1 | contig 18757 bp, 14 predicted proteins | sample LauGreSuBDMM15SN_2_FD_50564 | JGI IMG/M metagenome (IMG submission 50564) | reverse complement strand
CACGACGTTCCAGCCATAGGCTTCAAAGCGCTTGGCCGTATCGTCGGCAAACCAGTTTTCAACTTTACCGTCGATCGAAATCCCGTTGTCATCATATAAAACAACCAGTTTGCCCAAACGCAAGGTGCCCGCTAACGAACACACTTCGTGCGAAATGCCTTCCATTAGGCAGCCATCACCCACAAAAGCATAGGTGTGATGATCAACCAGCTTATGTCCGGGGCGATTGAACTCAGCGGCCAGTAAGGCTTCGGCAAGCGCCATCCCAACAGCGTTGGCCAAACCTTGCCCCAATGGGCCGGTGGTGGTTTCAATGCCAGGCGTCACGCCAACCTCAGGGTGCCCTGGCGTTTTAGAGTGCAGCTGACGAAACTTGCGCAACTCATCCATCGGCAGGTCGTAGCCCGTCAGGTGTAGCAAGGCGTAAATCAACATTGAGCCGTGCCCGTTTGACAACACAAAACGGTCGCGATTCGCCCAGGCGGGGTCGGCTGGGTTGTGACGCAAGTGGCGCGTGAACAGCGCTTGCGCCATTTCGGCCATTCCCATGGGGGCGCCCGGATGCCCAGAGTTGGCTTGCTGGACCGCGTCCATAGCAAGGGCTCGAATCGCATCGGCCAATTTAACGGGAACAACAGTATTTGAGTTCATGCGATGTGTCCCGCCCGAACAAGCACAGGAAAAATGGGTTACAAAACGTAGGAGTTTAGCACCCGTATAACCCCTCACCCTCTCTCTGAGCGACCTGATGGCTGACCCCCGCTTTTACTGCCCTATCCCGGTTCTTGCTGAGCAAGAACTCGAATTACCCGCGTCTGTGGCGCACCACGTGCGCGTCAGGCGCCTGAAGGACGGCGACAACGTGGTGCTGTTTGACGGTCGCGGGGGAGAGATTGCGGGTGTGCTCAGCTTTGCCGAAAAAAAAACCTTTGTTTTAATGGGTCAGCACAACCCAAAAGAGGCCGAACTCAGCGGTGAAATCACCTTAATTCAGGCTTTGCCCTCGGGCGACAAAATGGATTGGATTATCGAGAAAGCCGTCGAACTCGGGGTTCACCGCCTCATCCCCGTCGCCGCGCAGCGCAGCGTGCTGAGGCTTTCAGGGCCACGGCTTGAAAAACGTCTTGAACACTGGCGTGGGATTATTACGTCGGCCTCTGAGCAATGTGGTCGCAACCGGCTCATGCAACTAGAGGCACCACAATCCCTTGAGCAAGCCCTTGCAGCCACGCTACCCAGGCAGCGCTTGCTGTGCGACCCCGAGGCAGCCTACACACTTGCCCAGCACCTTGAGGTCAGCCTTCAAGAGCAAAAAGAGGTCAGTGCGCTGAGCCTGCTGATCGGCCCTGAAGGGGGCTGGAGCCCAGACGAGGTGGCTACCGCGGCACGGCAAGGGGTGACAAAAATTAAATTTGGCTCGAGAGTGCTGCGCACCGAAACTGCCGGGCTTGCAATGGTAGCTGCCAGCACGGCTCTGCTAGGGTGGTAGCTTGAGTGCACAGCAATGAGCGCGGCAAAGAGTCTGGCAGCGCTCAGCCAAGCGGCCGCGAACTAGGCCGGCTCATCACTCCAGTTATTGACTACGCCGGGTTGGTCGTCGGGGTGTTTGCCCGCATGCTGGATCCCGAAAATAAAAACACGGCCGTTATCACGTGCAAAACCGACCGCATCATTCAACACCTGCATAAACTGCACACCATCCATCACAATGGCCGCATCCGCCGAGTGCAGCTTTTCAAAGACCAAGACCAGGCCTTCTTTTTGATCGAGCAAGCTGTCACACAAGCAGTCAAAAAACGAGTCGAAACTTGACCCAAAGAACTGAGGGTAATCGACCGCCTTGACGACCGCACGAAACACCGCCGAGCGGCTGCGCGCTTTGTCGCACTTCGCCACACACCAGGCCAGTCCTTTCTCTGACGCTGCCACCGAAAGCAAATCGCTCCCGGTGTCAGGATCAAAGTCGCCGCCGTTACGTAACAGCTGCTTTAATTTTGGATCAACCGCCTTACTCATTTCAGAGGGCTCCTAGAACAAGGCCACAATATTGTGTGTAGTTTTAGCACACGACAGCCGTGCAGACCTTGCCTGATGTCAAGTATTGGTTAGCATAGGCAAAAATCACCCACTTAAATCTCTTAAAGAAGCGTCGTTTGTTGGTGCCCAAGCTGCGGTCCGTTCGCCTCAACGACCGTCAAGGCCGTCATATTGACGATTCGGCGGACCGTTGCACTCGTGGTCAGGATATGCACAGGTGCATTTGCGCCCAGTAAGAAAGGCCCAACCGCCACGCTGCCGCCAGAAACCGTTTTTAGCAGGTTATACGCAATATTGCCAGAATCAACATTCGGACACACCAGCAGATTGGCCGAACCTTTTAAGGTTGACGACGGTAGAATTTTCAGGCGCAGCTTCTCATCTAAGGCGCAATCACCATGCATCTCACCATCGACCTCAAGCTCGGGGGCCTGCTCGCGAATCAACGCTAAAGCCTCTTGCATTTTGGTACCCGAGGCCGAACTGCCCGAGCCAAAGTTTGAGCGTGATAACAACGCGACCTTAGGCACTAAATTTAAACGCCTCATTTGTGCCGCCGCCGCGATCGTAAATTCAGCGATCTGCTCGGCAGTCGGGTCATCGTTGACATGGGTATCGACCAAAGCCAAGGTTTGCTCGGGCAACAACAAAATGTTCATGGCGGCGTAAGTCGATGTACCCGGCTGCTTTCCAATCACCTGATCGATATAACGCAAATGGTCACCGTAGCCGCTCACCGTGCCACAAATCATGCCGTCGGCATCGCCCATTTTGACCATCGAAGCACCAATCAAGGTCAGGCGGCGACGCATCTCAACCCGCGCCATTTCTTTTGTCACGCCGCTGCGGCTCATTTTCTCCCAGTAAGCCGTCCAGTACTGGTGAAACCGAGGATCAAAATCTGGGTTGGTGACTTCGACGTCTTCACCTAGGCGCAAGCGCAAACCATACTTGTCGATGCGTGCCTTTAACACTTCAGGGCGTCCGATCAAGATGGGCTTTGCCAGTTTTTCGTCAACAATGACCTGCACCGCACGTAGTACACGCTCGTCTTCACCTTCAGTGAACACGATACGCACCCTGCCACCCGCGCGAACATGCGATTTGGCGCCCGCAAACAGCGGCTTCATAAAAGCGCCCGAGCGATAAACAAACTGTTCAAGCTGCTCGACATACCCTTCTAAGTCGGTGATGGGCCGGGTGGCAACACCGCACTCCATGGCGGCCTTGGCCACGGCAGGCGCAATTCGCACAATCAAACGGGGGTCAAAAGGCTTGGGGATGAAAGAATTGGGGCCAAACGCGACGTCATATTGACCATAAGCGGCGGCTACGACTTCGCTTTGCTCTTCTTGCGCGAGCTTGGCAATGGCCACCACAGCGGCTTTTTCCATTTCACGCGTAATCGTCGTGGCGCCAACATCTAACGCACCTCGAAAAATATACGGAAAACACAAGACGTTGTTGACTTGATTCGGGTAATCAGAGCGGCCCGTTGCCATGACGATATCATCGCGCACCGCGTGCGCTTCAGCGGGCAAAATCTCTGGGTTTGGGTTAGCCAGCGCCAAAATCAAGGGTCTAGCGGCCATCACTTTCACCATCTCTGGCTTAAGCACGCCACCCGCCGACAACCCTAAAAATACGTCCGCGTTTTCGATAATTTCTGCGAGCTTGCGGGCGTCAGTTTTTTGCGCAAAACGCATCTTATCGGGGTCCATTAGTACGGTGCGGCCTTCGTAGACCACGCCCTCAATATCTGAGACCCAAATATTTTTGAGCGGCAAACCCAAATCGACCATCAAATCAAGGCAGGCCAAAGCCGCAGCCCCTGCCCCAGACACCACTACCTTGACCTGCTTAATATCTTTACCAACAACGGTGAGCCCGTTAATAAACGCGGCCGATACACAAATTGCCGTACCGTGCTGATCGTCATGAAACACGGGGATACGCATGCGCTCGCGCAACTTGCGCTCGACGATAAAACACTCTGGCGCCTTGATATCCTCAAGATTGATCCCGCCAAAGGTTGGCTCGAGGCTCGCAATAATCTCAACTAGCTTGTCTGGATCTTGTTCATTGATTTCAATATCGAACACATCGATGCCAGCAAATTTCTTAAACAGTACGGCTTTGCCTTCCATCACGGGCTTTGAGGCCAACGGGCCGATATTGCCCAGCCCAAGCACAGCAGTGCCGTTGGTGATCACCCCCACCAGGTTGCCACGGGCCGTGTAGCGAAACGCGTTGGCTGGGTCTATTACAATTTCTTCGCATGCTGCGGCCACGCCCGGCGAGTATGCCAAGGCTAAGTCGCGCTGATTCGACAAGGTTTTGGTCGGGGTTACCGAGATTTTGCCGGGGCGACCCTGCTCGTGATACTCAAGCGCGGCCTGGCGAAAGGTTTTTTCCATGTTGCTCTGAAAGTGAACGATTTAAGAAGATGATTCTAGCCGCTTTAGGTTAGAGTTTGAACCGAATACCCCCAATGGATCAAGGATGTGCTTAAGTTCTTGATCGAGTTGTGACGCGAGCTCTCGATCTTGTTCGCTAGCTAGCGCTCGGCGCGGGACTTGGGGCAATGTATCGGCGCGCTTCAGCCACAAAGTTTGTAACCAGCCTAGTCTGCCTTGATGACCAAACAACAGTTGCGCCAGATTGGGCTCGTGAGTCGGACTCGCAATCAGGGCATCGAGCCTGTAGCGACCAGGCCAGGGGGTTAACTGCGCGCAACGCTGCGCCGACTCTGAGCCAGCGAGCTCAAACAGTTTAGGCACCAAGCGCTGAACGGTCAGGCTGCGCAGCGGCGCTTGCGCGGTTGCACCAAAAGGGCCAAGCACCTCAACCGTTCCATCAGCAAACAACATTTCTGCGCGCTCAACGATTCGAACCGCATCTGGCTTGCTCGACCCTAACGCGCACCCATCCTCTCTCTCACCCGTCTCCCAGGGTTGTCCGGGCGAAGGTGTTTCGTCTCTTCGCGCAGCACCTGATACCGCGCCACGCACAGTTTCGGGCCACGCGAACCATTGCGCCATGGTTAGCTCAGGCGCCAAACTCATCCCAACAAAAATGCCCGTTTCTTTGAGTTGCTCGACCGTGCAGCCAGCGTCAGCTCGCCACACGCCTGTTCGCGAATCGACCAGAGATAACGTCGCCCCTGCGGGCTGGGGCGACATCCAAAGCGTCGCTTGTTTGCGAGCGGTGGGGTATTCGTCCCCCTCTAACATCAGTGCGACGCGATACTCTTGGCATAAGGCGCGCGCATGCGCGACATCTTCGGGGCGAATCGGCTGAAGCCACGCCTGCGGCGCCTGAGCAAGGTGCGCGTTTGTAGGCTCTGTGCGCACGTTTCCCAAACACGTTCGCTCAAGCCGCGCGCAAAACTGCTCAAAAGGCGTGGCCGCTGTACGGCGCCCCATTAAAAAAGCACGTCTGGATGTCGGCGTAACCACTACAATTCAGCCTCTTACGGAGAGATAGGTTATGACAGTTCTTGCAGCACGCACCGCCGATACCGTGACCTTTCACGCGGTCGAACTTTTTAAACAAGCCACAGCGTTACAACGCAGCGGTATCGACATTATCAGCCTTGGCGTCGGAGAACCCGACTTTACCGCAGCCCCGCAAGTGATCCAAGCGATGCAACTTGCGGCGCAGTCTGGCAAAAGTGGCTACTCACCCCCTGCTGGCCTGCCTGAACTCAGAGAAGCAATCGCTGGGTTTTACACCACGCAACTTGGCGCCAAAGTCGACCCCAACCGGGTCATCGTGACCTCAGGTGCAAGCGGCGCACTTTTGCTAGCCGCGATGGCACTGATTAACCCCGGTGATGAAGTCTTGATGCCCGACCCTTGCTACCCACCCAATCGCAACTTCGTCGGTGCGGCCGGCGGCACTACCAAACTCATCCCCACCACCATCGCCAACCGTTTTCAACTCTCAGACACCGACATCGAGCAACATTGGGGCCCCGCCACGCGCGGTGTCTTGATCGCCTCGCCAAGCAACCCCACCGGTACCTCGATCCCGCGTGACGCACTCACCCGCCTGATTAAACAAGTGCATGCACGCAACGGTTTTGTCATGATGGATGAAATTTATCTAAGCTTATCCTACGACAACACGCGTCAATCTGCCCTTGCCATCGATGACAACCTGATTATCCTGAATAGCTTTTCAAAATATTTCAATATGACGGGCTGGCGCTTGGGTTGGATGATTGTGCCAACGCATATGGTTAAGCCCATCGAAAAAATGGCAGCAAGTTTAGCCATCTGCGCGCCCACATTGGCGCAGCATGGCGCGATCGCTTGCTTCGAACCAGACGCTCTGGCGCTGTTTGAGCAGCGCCGCGAAGCCTTTAGGCAACGCCGCGATTATTTGGTGCCGGCCTTAAAAAGCTTAAACATTGGTGTACCCGTGACGCCCGACGGTGCGTTTTATATTTATGGCGATATCTCGGCACGTTCGTCAGACAGTAGCGCTTTTTCGGCGGCACTGCTCAACGGTGCGCGTGTTGCTGCCGTGGCGGGCTTAGATTTTGGCCCAGCACATGCCGCCCACACCATGCGATTTGCCTACACCACTGGGCTTGAGCGCCTGCAAGAGGCGGTTCATCGCATGAAGGCGTTTTTAGGCTAATACTTGAGGCTTAGCTTTTGCTCTCAATCTTTGAGTGCGATTGAACCCGCGAGCGCTAAACGACGGCGCTCGGACAACACTTTTTCTGTATAGCCCCCGTCGGCATTGGGGCTGCTGGCGCCGCAATAACACAGCAGCCCACCTGCCACAGAGCCGCGGGTACGGATGCAATACGCCAAAATGAAGGCACCAACGCGAATATTAGCAACCGGATTAAACACCATCGTTTCACCGCGCCCGAGTTGGGTAAATTTCTCTCGATGGACACTCATCATGACTTGCATCAGCCCAGTCGGGCCACCCACCTGACCACCAGCGTAGGGATTAAAGCGTGACTCAGTCGCGATAATCGCGAGCAGTAACAACGGATCGACTTTTAATTCATCACCCACCACATAAGCTGTTTCAACAAACATCTGAGCGGCTTGCGTTGCCACCAGATACTTGCGAGACAAATATTGAATTAACGCCTCTTGCTGGCTTTGACTGACGGCCTGTCGCTGTAAAACCTGTGCAAGCGTGACGGCACTGCCCGATGTCGGGCCTTGTGCCGCAACGGCTAACTCCTGTTGCACCGTTGCGGTGCGAGGCGGTGGTGCTGCGACCACCAAATCCTGTGGTGCCGGTGCCGCTGGGGCAACACGCCCGAGTGCGGCAGGCGGTAATGTTTGACCACGCAGCGGTTCTAAATCGACGGCGGCAACGATCGTCCCGACTGGTGCGCTCGTGTTCGTCGTGGCCTGCGGAATCAAAGCATCAGGTACCAGCGCATACAGCAACGCTGAGTGAATCTGCAAGGCCTGCCCACGGAGTGTGGGCATCGTCAGCACCATCGTACCGGCAACTAGAACAGTGATCCCAAGGTAAATCGCGCAAGTGCGGACAAACTCAGCGAGGTTGCGGTAGAGCCCACTCATCAACTGTTGGATCACGCCCAATGGGGTGGGCGCGACCACACCGCTGAGAGGACTCAAGCGCTTTGGGGTCATGGTTGCTTCACCTTGGGGTCAAGCATGGCCGGTGTTAACCTTATGTGCATCGTAGAACTGTAACCGTTTTGGCGGAGTAAGACCTTGAAATACAAAGACTTAAGAGATTTTATCGCGCAGCTTGAGCGCTCGGGCGAACTCAAACGCATCAGTCAACCCGTATCCACCTCACTTGAGATGACCGAGATTTCGGATCGCGTTCTCAAAGCCGAGGGCCCGGCCCTGCTGTTTGAAAACGCCACGCACAACGGCCAACCTGCCTCAATGCCGGTCTTGGCAAACTTGTTTGGCACACCCGCGCGCGTGGCGCGTGGGATGGGCGCCGAAAACGTAGGTGCCTTACGCGAGATCGGTGAGCTGCTCGCGTCTTTACGCGAACCCGAGGCCCCAAAGGGCTTTCGTGATGCCTTAGCAAAAGTCTCAATGCTCAAAGCCGCCTTATGGGACATGAGCCCCAAAACGGTTCGTGGTGCCCCTTGCCAAGATATCGTTTGGGAAGGTGATGATGTTGATCTGGCCAAACTGCCCATCCAGACCTGCTGGCCCGGCGACGTTGCGCCGTTGCTGACTTGGGGCCTGGTGATTACGCGAGGCCCCAACGCCCGTCGGCAAAATCTAGGTATTTATCGACAGCAAATGATTGGCCGCAACAAACTCATCATGCGCTGGTTGTCGCACCGCGGCGGCGCGCTGGATTTTAGAGATCACGCGCTGGCCCACCCCGGCACGCCCTTCCCCATTGCGGTGGCGCTAGGAGCCGACCCAGCCACTACGTTGGGCGCCGTCACGCCTGTCCCGGACAGCTTGTCTGAATATCAATTCTCAGGCTTGCTACGTGGCGCACGCACTGAAGTCACCCAAGCACTAGGAAGCGACCTGTCGGTTCCGGCGACCGCCGAAATTGTGCTCGAGGGGCATTTGCTACCAAGCTCAGATCCGCGCGCAATCAAACCTGTTGTCCCTCAAGGCGTGAACCCGCCACCGGCGTCTGACTACGAACTTGCGCTTGAGGGCCCTTATGGCGACCATACCGGCTATTACAACGAGCAAGACTGGTTTCCCGTGTTTACGGTTGAGCGCATCACCATGCGTCGCAACCCAATTTATCACACCACCTACACAGGCAAGCCACCCGATGAGCCCGCCATACTAGGCGTCGCACTCAATGAAGTCTTCGTGCCGATTTTGCGCCGACAGCTGCCCGAGATTGTTGACTTTTATCTGCCGCCCGAGGGCTGTAGCTATCGCTTGGCCGTCGTGTCGATTCGCAAACAGTATCCGGGCCACGCCAAACGTGTGATGTTTGGTTTGTGGAGTATTTTGCGCCAGTTCATGTACACAAAATTTATTGTCGTCGTCGATCAAGACATCAACCCGCGCGACTGGAAAGAAGTCGTTTGGGCAATGACCACACGCATGGATCCAGTGCGCGACACACTTCTCGTTGAAAATACACCCATCGATTATCTGGATTTTGCTTCGCCGGTTTCAGGACTCGGCGGAAAAATGGGCCTCGACGCCACCAACAAATGGCCAGGCGAGACTCAACGTGAATGGGGCACACCGATTACGATGGATGCCGCCACCAAGGCGCGAGTGGATGCGATTTGGGGTGAATTGGGGCTTTGAGTCCGTCCCACCTATACCGCGACCCAGACGCATGCAGATACAAGGTGGGGTGACCTAGAGTTTTGAGTCGCGCGGCCCTATTAGCGCAATACCTTCACCTCAATCACTGATTTTTGACCAGAGTGCTCGATCTCTTGCTTCATCACCAGGTTGGTCGTTGGACAAAACCAATCAGTCACTTGAGATTGAATCGATGGGATCGGTAGCACCATGCCCTGCACTTGTGCGGTGGTCGGGTCTGTGCTGCGGGCATAGCGCACCGGCCAGCATTGCAACTTACCGATCGCAGTCTGGATAGTCTGCTGTGCCCCTACGGTTTTTTCGCCCATGCGCACACCCACTGGCGTGGTGGAACCGCGTTTAGGATCGCCCACTGCAAGGGAATAAGATTGCGCAGGAAACTTTTGCCCCGCAGCGCGAATGGGTGCACCAAAACCAAACAACCCCAGCAACTGCACATCAAAGGTGGCCGCGCTTGCAGACTTACCGGGGCGCGCATTCGTGACGCTTGTTTGGTTGCCACTTACGTTTAAGACATGATCGATATCGCTCGAGCCGCTTAAAAAACTCACCAGCGCATAATTGGCAAAACCTTTCACCAGTGCCTGACATGCAGTACCTGAAGTTTTTTTAACTTGGCTGAACGTTAACTTAGCCGAGACATTCAACATGCCCGAGCTACCAATCTCAATCACACCGCCGTTGCGAAAAAAACGACCATCACAGATTTGTGCCTGCGCACTTGTACAAATACCAAGTAACACCGAGAGCATGAGTATTTTGTAAAAGTTCCGCAGCGCTGCACTCTTCATCGATTCGCTGCCCCGTTAGATTGTTTGCTCTTCATCGAGTGACTAGCCGCCTCGGTAGTTTGTGCAGTATCAGTGACTTGGTCAGGTGTGTAGAGGGCTTCATCGCGCAGTCAACCAGGCGATCAGTGCGTTTTCAAACGAGCGTGCCTCATGGGCTCGCTCGTGGTTCACCATACTGATCACGACGTAGCGCTTTCCGCTCGCACCCCACACGTATCCTGCGACCGAACGCACATCGCGCAAGGCACCAGTTTTAAGGTGCGCCATCGATTTTGTTGAAGGGTCGCGCAGACGATTACGCGTGGTGCCATCCGAACCAAGAATTGATAACGACGCGACATACTCTGGCATCACAGTTGAGGTCCAGGCCTTTTGTAGCATCTGCGCCAAGCTGTCGGCCGACACCACGCCGTTGCGCGACAAACCCGAACCGTTATCGAGCACCATACCCTTCATCGGCAGGCCCTGACGCGCCAAGACCTCTTGGGCAACTTGTACGCTACCAGCGACCGTCGCCGGGCGACGCCCAGCTTCAGCACCTAGCGTCAGCAATAACACTCGCGTCATCACGTTGTTACTGCGCTTGTTAATTAAACGAATCACTTCAGACAGAGGGGGTGACTGATGCGAGGCTACGATGATCGCCCCGGCTGGAATCGTGCCGCTGCGGATCGGCCCGGTAATGACCCCCCCTAGCTCTTGCCACAACGAACGCAGTACACGTGCGCCAAATTCTTGTTGCGAGAAGGCCAAACGAAACACGTCAAACTCGCCACAAGAGCCCACGGCCTTACCCGAAACACGAAACTTAACCGTGCCTTCGGTCATCGTGATGTCGGTGCTGATGTTGGGCGAGCCCGGGCATACGCCGTCTACCCACTGCACGTTGCCGTCAATCTGCACACCCGCCATGGGTGGGTCGACAAACGACTTCCAGCTGCGCGTGCCCGGATCGGGCGAAAAGACTAAACGCACGGCACCAAAGCCCACCATAAACGCATCAGGACTCGCGTTATAAGGGCTATAAGCCGAACCATCAAACGTACTCGGATCAATCGTCACATCACCAAAAATTGAACGGTCGATCACAATTTCAGGGATTTCGCGCACGCCGCGCAACCGCAAGTCGCGCAGCAAACGCCAAAGATCCTGTAATAAAAAGATGGGATCGCCACCCGCCCGAAGGTACAGCGGGCCACTCAACACACCTTGGTCTGAAGCCTTGGCGTCAGACCCAATCAGTAAGTCCGTACTCCAAGTGTAGGCCGGCCCCAACCGCGACACGGCCGCATAGGTTGTAATCAATTTCATCACAGAGGCCGGATTACGCGGTACTTCGGGCGACACGGCAAACAACTGTGAACCGCCGACTTCTTGCACCAGCACCGAGAGCGAGGATTCAGGCAGTTTGGTCTGTGCCCAAGCACGTGCCAGCTCAGGCGGCAAACCAGCCTGCGCACAGGCGCTGCTCGAACCAAACAACAGACTTAACCAAATTGGTGCCAATAAAGAGCCTATCTTTGCCTGCAAACCTGTCATTACCGTCGCCTGTTTCTTCATCTCAACCCACAGCATACAAAAAAAGTACCCCAAGAGGCTTAAAATGCGCGGTCTTTCATAGCTTGTTCTACGAAATGTGCTCAAGCCACCCCAAAACACTCCTTACCCTTTCGACGTGACCACTCCTTTAACCGTTGCTGACTTTGACTACGCGCTACCTTCCGAGCTAATTGCGCAAACCCCTGCGCCTACTCGCACGGCGAGCCGTTTATTGCATGTCGACGCGACTGGCGAGCTGCACGACCGACAATTTACCGAGCTGCTAAACCTGTTGCGCCCCAACGATTTACTGATCTTCAATGACACTCGGGTGATTAAAGCCCGCTTGTTCGGACATAAGAAGACGGGTGGCAAGGTTGAGGTACTGATTGAACGGGTGACCGGTCTCGATACAGCGTTGGCGCATATTCGTTCAAGCAAATCACCCACGGCGGGCGGTGTGTTGCGTTTAGCCGAGTCCTTCAACGCGCGGGTGCTCGGCCGTGACAACGATTTATTCATCCTAGAATTTGAACAACCCGTGCTCGAACTGCTTGAGCAGTTTGGTGCCACACCCCTACCGCCGTACATCACGCATCAACCCGATGACGCCGATGACGACCGCTACCAAACCATCTACGCTCGCGAACCTGGGGCCGTGGCCGCACCCACCGCAGGGCTGCATTTTGATCAAGCCTTATTTGCGAAACTCGACGTCGCGGGTATCAAGCGTGCCTTCGTAACATTGCACGTGGGTGCAGGTACGTTTCAACCAGTACGCGTGAACACCCTCGCCGAGCACATCATGCACGCCGAGCGCTACACCGTGCCGCCCAAGACCCTTGAAGCGATTGCTCGCGCACGCAGTCTTGGGGGCCGAGTCATCGCGGTGGGCACGACCAGCGTACGTTCGCTTGAGTCAGCGGCGACAGATAATCCTTCTATTGCTGCCCAATATTTCGCTAGAGCTCTGTTTGCACAGGCACCCGCAGAGCAAAAAGTTGCAGTGACTGCTCAAACTAGCGACACTCGGTTATTTATTACTCCAGGCTTTGACTATCAAGTTGTCGATGCGATGATTACAAATTTTCATCTGCCGCAATCGACCTTGCTGATGCTAGTGGCCGCCTTCATCGGCCTCGATCCCATGCGCCACGCCTATCAACATGCGATCGATCAGCGCTATCGCTTCTTTAGTTATGGCGACGCCATGTTTCTTGAACGGAATCCTCAATTGTGACGACCCCTAGCAATACCTCTCAGGCCAACAAGACCGCCGAAAGCGCCCTCACCGGCCTGAGCTTCGAACTACTTGCCACCGATGGCTTAGCGCGACGCGGACGTATGACGCTCAATCACGGTGTGGTCGAGACTCCAATCTTTATGCCGGTTGGCACCTATGGCACCGTCAAAGCCATGATGCCCCATGAGCTTGACGAAGTTGGCTCACAAATCGTACTGGGCAATACCTTTCATCTTTGGCTGCGCCCTGGCACTGAAGTGATCGCGAAGCACGGTGGCTTGCATGGTTTTATGCAATGGCATAAACCTTTGTTAACGGACTCGGGTGGTTTTCAGGTATTTAGTTTGCAAGGTATGCGCAAAATTACCGAAGAAGGCGTCAAGTTCGCCTCGCCAATCGACGGGGCGCGATTATTTCTGACCCCCGAAGAATCCATGCGTATTCAAACTGAACTGAACTCAGACATTGCCATGGTGTTTGATGAGTGCACGCCCTACATGATCAACGACCGCCCCGCCACACCCGAAGAGGCTGCCGTGTCAATGCGCATGTCGTTGCGTTGGGCCCGGCGCTCGCGCGAAAGCTTTGATGCACTCAACAACCCCAACGCACTGTTTGGGATCGTGCAAGGCGGTATGTTCGAAAGCTTGCGCGACGAATCGCTGGCAGGCTTACAAGACATCGGCTTTCATGGCTACGCCATCGGCGGGTTATCAGTCGGTGAGCCCAAAGAAGACATGATGCGAATCCTCGCCCACGTGGCGCCGCGGCTGCCGACCAACGCCCCGCGCTATTTGATGGGGGTTGGCACCCCCGAAGACCTCGTGCAGGGGGTCGCCCAAGGCATCGATATGTTTGACTGCGTGATGCCCACCCGCAACGCGCGTAATGGCTGGCTGTTTACGCGCTTTGGCGATGTCAAGATTCGCAATGCCCAATACCGCAACAATATCTTGCCGCTTGACCCGAGCTGCACCTGCCACACCTGCGAGAATTTTTCGCTGGCTTACCTGCATCATCTGCAAAAATCAAACGAAATCACGGGTTCGCGACTAAATACCGTCCATAACCTTCATTTTTATCTGACAATCATGGCCGAAATGCGCCAAGCCATAGAGAATGGCACCTTTCAGGCTTGGCAAGCTCAGTTCGCAACAGATCGCGCCACCAAGTCGGTACAATAGCCAGCGATTCACATTTACCCAAAGGAGACCTTAATGTCTGCTCAAGAAATTTCCAGCATTGTGCTGGCCCAAGCCGCTGATACTGCCAGTTCGTTAATGAGCATGGCCCCAATCGTTTTAATGTTTGTGGTGCTGTACTTTTTGATGATCCGCCCACAAATGAAACGCCAAAAAGAGCATAAAGCGCTATTGGCTGCCTTGGCAAAAGGCGACGAAGTCATTTGCGCTGGCGGTTTGCTTGGCAAGGTCAGCAAAGTCAGCGACAGCTATGTCACGATTGAAATCTCTGAACAAGGCACGACACCCATCGAGGTTGTCATGCAAAAAGCCTCTGTAGCTACTGTTCTGCCAAAAGGCACGATCAAAGCGCTGTAAAGCTATGGTTGAATACCCCGTCGCATGTTGCGCCGGGGTCAAACTCTTATTGATCCCCGTAGGCAATGAACCGCTACCCTATTTGGAAATACCTGACGGTGCTGGTCGCGGTTGTGATCGGCCTGCTCTATACCCTACCTAATCTGTACGGCGAATCGCCTGCCGTACAAATATCAAGCGCAAAATCCACGCTCAAACTTGATGCGGGCATGCTTGATCGCGCCCAAGACATCTTGAAAAAAGCTGGCGTTGCAAGTACGGGTGCTGCTTTTGAACAGAATGGCCCAGTCGGCACGGTTCGCGTACGTTTCGCTAACACCGACCAACAGATTCTGGCGCGCGACACCATCGAGAAGGCACTCAATCCAAATGCCGCCGAGCCCACCTATACGGTGGCTTTGAACCTGCTGCCTGCCTCGCCTAGTTGGCTGAGCGCCATCGGTGCACACCCTATGTATCTAGGGCTCGATCTGCGGGGCGGCGTTCACTTTTTACTACAGGTCGACATGCAAGGCGCACTTGCCGCCCGCTACGACTCGCTTGTCACCGACTTACGTGCAGCCTTGCGTGATCAAAAAATTGAAAATACCGGTATTGATCGCAGCGCGATGTCAGTCGTGCTGTCGTTTTCGAGTGCCGCTAACCGCGATCGGGCCATCAGCAGCCTGCGCACGCGCAACCCTGACCTTCAAATGGTTGAACGCACAGAAGGCACTCGGCTACAAGTCGTCGCCACGCTTAGCCAAACCGCCATCACTGCCGTGCAGGCTAATGCACTCAAGCAAAACATCACCACCCTGCACAACCGTATCAACGAACTCGGCGTCGCAGAACCCGTGATTCAGCAGCAAGGCGCTGATCGCATCGTGGTGCAATTGCCAGGCGTACAAGACGTAGCCAAAGCCAAAGATATTTTGGGTCGTACCGCCACGCTCGAAATTCGCATGGTTGACGACTCACCCGCTGCACAAAGTGCCTTGGCTGCGGGTACTGTGCCCTTTGGCCTCGAGCGCTATCAAGACCGCGATGGTCGCCCCCTGCTGCTACGTCGCCAAGTGGTATTGACCGGTGAAAACCTGCAAGACGCTCAAGCCGGGCGCGACAATCAATCGCAACAGGCAGCCGTACATCTCACCCTTGATTCGAAAGGCGCGCGTATTTTTCGCGATGTCACACGCGATAACGTCGGCAAACGCATGGCGATTTTGTTGTTTGAAAAAGGCCGTGGCGAGATCGTAACCGCACCGGTCATCCGCGGCGAAATCCCAGGCGGTCAGGTACAAATTTCAGGCAGCATGTCTGCCGAAGAAGCTGCCGATACTGCCTTGCTGCTGCGTGCGGGCTCGCTCGCCGCCCCCATGGAAATCATCGAAGAGCGCACGATCGGCCCAAGCCTGGGTGCCGAAAATATCTCTAAGGGCTTTAATTCAACGCTCTATGGTTTTATTGCGATCGCGATTTTTATGCTGATCTATTACCAACTGTTTGGAATGTTTTCCTCCATTGGCCTCGCACTGAACGTCTTGATGCTGCTCGCGGTCTTGTCCATGTTGCAGGCAACCCTCACCCTGCCAGGTATCGCTGCGATTGCCCTGACACTCGGTATGGCGATTGATTCCAACGTGTTGATCAATGAGCGAATTCGCGAAGAGCTGCGTAATGGCGAAGCGCCCCAACAAGCGATCAGCCTTGGCTTTGACCGCGCCTGGAGCACGATTCTTGACTCAAACCTCACGACACTGATCGTGGGCGTTGCACTCTTGGTGTTTGGCTCTGGCCCCGTACGCGGTTTCGCAGTTGTGCACTGTCTTGGCATTTTGACCTCGATGTTTACCTCGGTGGTGGGTGTACGCGCCTTGGCAAATCTCTGGTACGGACGCCAAAAGAAACTGCAATCTATTTCGATCGGTACAGTCTGGAAACCCAAAGACTGAATTTAACGCTGCACTTCACGCTCGGGGGCGCCATCGCGCCGCCGGCAATTGCTTAGTACCTAAAAGATCATGGAATTTTTCAGAATCGGTCGCACCATCCCCTTCATGCGCCACGCAGTGGTCTTGAACGCGATTAGCTTTATCACGTTCATTCTTGCGGTGTTCTTTATCGTCACGCGCGGCTTTCATTTGTCGATCGAATTTACCGGCGGCACCGTGATGGAAGTCAACTACACCCAAGCTGCGCCGATTGAACAGGTGCGGACGGTCGTGTCCGGCCTAGGCTATACCGATTTTCAGGTACAAAATTTTGGCACCTCGCGCGACCTGATGATCCGCTTACCCCTTGCCCCAGGGCAAAGCTCGGCGACACAAAGCGAAACCGTCATGAAAGCACTCAAGGCTGCAGATGCAACCGTTGAGTTGCGTCGCGTTGAGTTCGTCGGGCCTCAGGTAGGCCGTGAACTCGTCGAGAACGGCTTGCTGGCGTTGCTGTTTGTGATCATTGGTATTGTTTTGTATCTGGCCATTCGCTTTGAATGGAAGTTTGCCGTTGCAGGGGTTTTGGCAAACTTACACGACGTCGTCATTATTCTGGGATTTTTTGCCTTTTTTGGCTGGGAGTTTTCACTCTCAGTGCTGGCAGGCGTGTTGGCCGTGTTGGGCTACTCGGTCAACGAGTCGGTCGTGATCATGGATCGAATCCGTGAAAACTTTCGCAAAGAACGCAATATGTCGGTGGTCGAAGTCATCGATGGCGCGATTACACAGACCATTTCGCGCACTATCATCACCCATGCCAGCACGCAAATGATGGTGATGGCCATGCTGCTGTTTGGTGGCCCAACCCTGCATTACTTTGCCCTCGCACTGACCATCGGCATCTGGTTTGGTATTTACTCATCAGTGTTCGTGGCAGCCGCGATCGCCATGTGGTTAGGCGTCAAACGCGAAGACCTGATTAAACCAATCAAAAAAGCCGAGCAAGCCGACGAAGTCTACGAGGAATAGCTCTGCATGTACCACCTGTCAAAAAAGCCGAGCAAGCCGACGAAGTCTACGAGGAATAGCTCTGCATGTACCACCTGTTTTCGTCTAGTACGAGGACAGTTGGAGACATAGTCTTAGATTGACTTTTCGCGAGTAGACCTTCTGTATTTGCCGTTCGTTACATCAGCGTTACACTAGCGTTTTATCTTCTTAGCCCACGGGATCAACACCCGCACCGGCGCCCTCATGCAAAATCCTGATACTTCAGCAGTACCTGACTCGGCCTCCGATCCCAAAAAGGTCTTCATCCGCACCTTCGGTTGCCAGATGAATGAATACGACTCTGCCAAAATGCTCGATGTGCTTGGACAAGAGCATGGCGCGGTTCTCACAAAAACCGCCGATGACGCCGACATCATTTTATTTAATACCTGCTCGGTGCGTGAAAAGGCTCAAGAAAAAGTTTTTTCAGATCTTGGTCGCATCAAGCACCTCAAAGCGCTGAATCCAAACCTAGTCATTGGCGTGGGCGGCTGTGTCGCCAGTCAAGAAGGCTCGGCCATTGTTGACCGTGCGCCCTATGTTGATGTCGTCTTTGGCCCGCAAACCTTGCACCGTTTGCCCGAGCTCATTGCCCGACGCAAATCCGAAGGCCGCTCGCAAGTCGACATCAGTTTTCCTGAAATCGAAAAATTTGATGCCATGCCGCCCCCTCGCGTCGAAGGTGCCTCGGCGTTTGTCTCGATCATGGAAGGCTGCAGTAAATATTGCAGCTTCTGTGTCGTGCCCTATACCCGTGGCGAAGAGATCTCGCGCCCCTTCGAAGATGTCTTAACTGAGGTCGCCGACCTCGCTGATCAGGGCGTCAAAGAAGTGACCTTACTTGGGCAAAACGTCAACGCGTATCGCGGCAAAATGGGCGGACACACTGGCAGTGCCGGCGGCAATAAAACGCTTGATGATTTGGATCACACGCACTCAGCAGAAATTGCCGACTTTGCCACCCTGCTTGAATACGTGCACGAGATCCCCGGCATTGAGCGTATCCGCTACACCACCTCACATCCAAAAGAAATGACCACCCGCATGACCGAAGTCTATGCGCGACTACCCAAGCTGGTATCGTTCTTGCACCTGCCAGTGCAAGCGGGTAGCGATCGCGTCTTAGCCGCCATGAAGCGTGGCTACACCGCGATTGAGTTCAAATCAGTGGTTCGAAAATTACGTGCTGCGCGCCCCGGCTTGACCCTGTCGTCTGACTTTATTGTTGGATTTCCGGGAGAAACCGAAGAAGACTTTGAAAAAACCATGAAGCTCATCGACGAAGTTGGCTTTGACACTTCGTTTTCATTTGTTTACTCGCGCCGCCCGGGCACGC
>JGI25914J50564_10000211_pt1 | contig 18822 bp, 13 predicted proteins | sample LauGreSuBDMM15SN_2_FD_50564 | JGI IMG/M metagenome (IMG submission 50564) | reverse complement strand
AAAAGACAAAGACAAACCTTTGTTTTATGGCTCGGCAGGCTTAGGCAGTGCCGGACATTTGGCGGGTGAATTATTGCAGGCTCGCGCCGGCACGGTAGCCGAGCACATCAATTACAAGGGTGGGGGGCCTGTGATGACAGACCTGTTGGCCGGTAATATTCAGGCCGTCTTCGCTAGCGCACCAACTGCAGTGCCTCAAATTAAGGGTGGTAAGTTGCGTGGCCTAGCCGTCACAGGCGTCAAGCGTGAAGCCTCGTTGCCTGATGTGCTGACGATAGCTGAACTGGGTTTCGAAAATTATCAAGCGACCAACTGGTACGGCTTTATCGCGCCAGCGCGCACTCCCGCTGACATTATTCAAAAACTCAATCAAGCCATCGTGGCGTCGCTGCATGACGCGGCAACCCTTGAACGGTTAAATGGGGCGGCCATGGCTGCTGACCCCACCACGCCTGAACAGATGCGTGCGTTTGTTGCTCAAGAATATGAAACCTGGGGCAAAGTGGTGCGCACCCTCAAGTTTTGATAGTAAACCCCATTCAATCTAAGAATTTAGCAAAGCCGTCGATAGGTTCGCGTTCGCTGATCAGCGTGTTCTCAATTTGACTCATGTCAGCGACGCCTAACGCTAGCCCGCACATGACGATTTCTTGTTCGGGGATGCCGGTGACGCGTCTAATGACAGGATGAAACCGGTTAAAGGCGGCTTGGGCACAGGTGTCTAAGCCGCGGCCCCGCGCGGCAATCATCAGGCTTTGTAAGAAGCAGCCAAAGTCAAGCCATGAACCGGTGTTCATTTTGCGTTCAACTGTAAAAATCATACCAACGGGTGCACCAAAAAAAGCGTAGTTGCGCCCATGCTGAGCGTGCATACCGGCTTTGTCGTCACGCCCCAAGCCCAACAATTTATATAAATCGAGGCCGACTTTGCGTCGGCGTTCTAAGTAAGGTGAACTCCAATCGGTTGGGTAGTAGCGGTAGTCTTCAGTAAGCGCCTCGAATTGAGCCTTGTCTTGATAAACCGCCAAAATTTCAGCGGTCAGGCGCTCTTTCATTTCACCCATCAGCACGTAAGCCTTCCAGGGCTGGGTATTTGAACCCGAGGGCGCCCGCGCGGCGACTTCAAGCATGCTGGCAATATCTTCACGCGAAACGGGGGTCGATAAATAAGCACGCATCGAATGACGCGAGGTAATCGCCTCATCGACAATTTTTTGTTGGCTGGATTGAATCACGGCAGGGGTCTCAGAAAAATGACAAGATAGTGGATGAGTGATAGTAACCGCGCTCTACAGAACTATTGGCTACGATCGCTTATCATAAAGTGTGGGCAAGGGTCGACGCAGAGTGTAGACAATAGTCGAGCGTGTGCAGACTGGACACGACAGAATAACGGCACGGGCTTGAGCCTTTACAGAAGTCGCCGACCACCAAGTCATCGACCTGGCGGTCACCCATTTTGTTTAAATGGCAGGGTTTGAAAGAAAGAACGTCAATAGACAAGCTATAACGATAAAAGGACAAAAGATGGGCGGACCGTTGCAGGGATTTAAAGTCATCGAGCTTGCCGGACTAGGCCCCGGACCTTTCGCTGGGATGTTGCTAGCCGATCTTGGTGCTGAGGTGGTCTGCGTAGACCGCATTGCGCCGGCAGAGACAGACTTGCACTCGGTGCATAGCAAAGTGTTGCGACGCAACAAACAATCGATTTCGCTGAACTTGAAGCAACCCGCTGCGGTTGAAGCGGTCTTGCGGTTAATTGAATCGGCTGATGTGTTGATTGAAGGGTTTCGTCCGGGCGTCATGGAGAAACTCGGCTTGAGCCCAGAGGTGTGCCTCTCGCGCAACCCTAAACTAGTGTTTGGCCGGATGACCGGTTGGGGGCAAACAGGCCCCCTGGCGCAGGCTGCTGGCCACGATATCAATTACATCGCCTTATCCAGCGCCTTGCATGCGATAGGGACACCCGAACAACCTTTACCGCCTTTGAATTTGGTTGGGGATTTTGGCGGCGGCGGGATGTTGCTCGTGGCAGGGGTGTTAGCCGCAGCCCTGAATGCGCGGGTGACGGGTAAGGGCCAGGTTGTGGATGCTGCCATGACCGACGGTTCGGCCTTGTTGATGGGCCTGATGTACGGTCGAATGGCTGAGGGGCAATGGCGCGATGAGCGCGGTCAAAATATGTTGGATGGTGCCGCGCACTTTTATGGTACCTATCGGTGTGCAGATGGTAAATGGATTGCGTTAGGGTCAATCGAGCCCCAGTTCTACGCGTTGTTGATTGAAAAGTCTGGTTTAAGCGATGTTGACCAAACACAGCAACGTGATCCCGCCAGTTGGCCGTCGATGCGTCAAAAATTTGAGCGGATCTTTGCTACGCGAACCCGGCAAGAATGGTGCGACGTGATGGAAGGCACCGATGTCTGCTTTGCCCCAGTACTCAGCATGACTGAGGCGCCTTTACACCCCCACAATGTGGCGCGAGGCACTTTTTGCGAGGTTGAGGGGGTCTTGCAACCCTCGGTGGCACCCAGGTTCAGTCAAACTCCAACGTCAGCGATTCGCGCGCCTTCGGCAACGGGTGCCGATACGGTCGACATCTTGCGCCAGCTTGGTTACAGTGCTTCTGAGATCGCGCTGCTGCAGCAACAGTAGGCGAAGGTCGAAAATACCCCGGCGCTAAAAGTGGCCTGACAAGCACGCAAAATGGTAACGTAGTAGAAAATACCCCGGCGATAAAAGTGGCCTGACAAGTACGCAAAATGGTAACGTAGTCGAAAATATCCCGGCGATAAAAGTGGCCTGACAAGCACGCAAAATGGTAACGTAGTCACAATTACGATAATAGTTTTAGAGGCAATTAATATGAATGACGTCACACTCCAAGAATCCGCAATCGATGCCTTTCGCGACAGTGCGCGCGACCTCTTGTCACGCGGCAACACAACGGCGCGCGTGCGTCAACTGCGAGGCTCAGACACTGGCTTTGATCGATCGGCCTGGCAAGAAATCGCTAACGCGGGCTGGCTGGGTGTACTTGTCTCTGAACAAGACGGCGGGCTAGGCTTAGGCCTGCGTGAGATGTCGGCGATTGCTGAAGAAATTGGGCAAAGACTATTGCCCGAGCCCTTAATTGCCGTGGGTGTTCAATTCGCAGCAGTTGTGTCGGGTACGCCCCAAAGTGCCTTGCGTTCAGTGTTGCTCGAACAATTGGTGGGTGGTGCACTGGTGGCTGGCGTTGCCTGGCAAGAGACGCTGGGTCAATTGCAGGCCCAGCAAACGCTTGCGACCACAGCGCTGGCGCAAGGCGATACGTTGCTGCTCAACGGCGTCAAAAAATTCGTCACGCCGGCCCAGGGTGCCGATGGCTGGGTCGTGTTGGCCAAGCTCGCAGAGCAACCTGTACTGGTATGGGTCCCCGCTGACACTCAAGGCGTGTCGCACACCGATCAGCGCGCTGTAGATGGCGCCATGCTGTGCACCTTGACGTTGCAAAATGTTCAAGTGCCCAAAACACATTTGTTGATGGTGGGTACAGAGGTGCTGGCGGTTGTCGATCGCGCCAACGATGCTGCCCGGTTGATTCAAGCCGCTGAAATGCTGGGTGTGATGCGCCGCGCGCTGGCCGTGACCCTTGATTACCTTGGGACACGCAAACAATTTGGCAAGCTGATTGGCAGCTTTCAGGCGCTCAAACATCGTATCGTCGATGGCTATATCCAAGTTGAGTTGTCGTCGGCCTGCTTGGCAGATGTGCTGACGCAAATCGAGACGGGCGGTACGCTTAGCACACTAGCGAGTCGCGCTAAAGCGCGCTGCTCGTATGCGGCCTTGCTCATGACCCGAATGTCCATTCAAATGCACGGTGCGATGGGCTACACCGATGAGTGTGACGTTGGCCTGTACTTTAAACGTGCGTTAGCGCTTACCGCTTGGTTGGGTAACGTCGATGCCCATCGTCAACGTTATTTTGCGCAATGCGCATTAGCAACCTCTAAAGAGCCCGTCTTAGCCAAGCATACAAACAGTGCGGTGCTAAAAGATAGTGCGTTTGCCAAAGATGCAGATTGGGAAAACATGCCCGAACCCGAGTTTCGGCAAATGCTGCAAAATTTTTACGCAAAAAATTATCCCGAAAACCTGCGCCACGTGCCGCACCGTTTGCGCTTCAACGAAATCAAAGACTGGACCAGAACACTGTCAAAGCAAGGTTGGATCGCGCCCTCGTGGCCGAAAAAATTTGGTGGAATGGGCTTGCCTCCCGGCAAGATGATCGCCTACGTCGAAGAGCAAGAGCAGTACGGCGTTGCGCGTGCGCCTGATATGGGCGTCGTGATGATCGGGCCACTTTTGATTCAGCGGGGTAGTCCCGAACAGCAGCAAAAGTTTTTACCTAAAATCATCGCCAACGAGCACGTTTGGTGCCAGGGCTACTCTGAGCCCGGCGCGGGTTCAGATCTGGCTGCGTTACGTACTGAAGCGGTTCTTGATGGTGACGTGTTTGTCGTAAATGGTCAAAAAATTTGGACCACGCTTGCGCAAGATGCCACGCATATGTTCGCCTTGGTGCGCACCGATAAAGACGCCAAAAAGCAATCGGGCATTAGTTTCTTGTTGATCGATTTAAGCATCCCGGGTATCACGATTCGACCCATTCAAAATATCAGCGGACAAAAAGAGTTCTGCGAGGTGTTTTTTGATAACGTCCGAGTCCCATCAGAAAACCTGGTCGGACAAATCAATGAAGGCTGGACGATCGCCAAAGCACTGTTAGGCTTCGAGCGGATCTTTTTGGGCAGTCCCAAGCAGTCACGTTATGCCTTAAGCCAACTTAGCAGCCTTGCCGAGAGTTTGAATCTGTTTGCTGATCCCGTCTTTGCAGCACGCTATAGCGAGCTGATGCTGGATGTGGCCGATCAGGTTTCGGCTTACACGCACTATGCTGAAATGGTCAAGCGAGGCGAGACCTTGCCGCCTAGCGTGTCGTTATTGAAAATTTGGGGTACCGATACGTATCAGCGGATTTGCACGCTGTTAGTTGAGTCGGCGCAAGAGCACGGGGCGACCGGTGAGACCACAGACTTTGGCGCTGAAGGGTTAGACGCGCCAGCGATTCTGTTTCATTCGATCCCCTCAACGATTTATGGTGGAAGCACCGAAATCCAAAAAGAGATCATCGCGAAGCACGTGCTCAAACTGCCTGATTAAGGAAGCGACAGTCAAAAAGAAGTGTATTGCAGGGTCGTGTTCGCCTGACTCGACGTCAGGCTCTCTTTGATTTCAGGTATCCAAAAGAGGTGCGAAGGCGGGCATAGGCATACCCCTCGATTCGGCTGGGCTTGTGTTCAGGATCAATGGTTTTTAGAATAATTTCATCAAGGTGTGCAAGTTGGAAACGATTGAATATGCAGTGAGTCAGGGCGTTGGCACGCTCACGTTAAATCGCCCTAAGCGCAAAAACGCGATCGATGCGGTCATGCGCAAAGAGCTGGGGGATTTGATTGCGACGATGCCGCAACAGCGTGACTTACGAGCCTTAGTGATTACGGGGGCCGGGGCAACCTTCTGCGCTGGGGGCGATATCAGCGCCATGGGTGAGGCGACCTTGAGCGCGCAAGAGGGGCGCGAGCGGATGCGTTTTGATTATCTGTCTTGGATAGAGACTTTGTTACGCCTCGAAGTGCCTGTCATTGCGGCTGTTGAGGGCGCGGCTTACGGCGCTGGTTTTAGCCTCGCGTTAACGGCAGATATTGTTCTGGCGGCGCCTGATAGCCGTTTTTGTTTGTCGTTTATGCGGCTAGGTTTGGTGCCCGATTGCGCTGTTTTATTTACCTTGCCACGCATTGTGGGCGTGCAGCGTGCGAAAGAGCTCGCTTTTTCAGCGCGAGAGCTGAACGCGCAGCAGGCCCATGAACTCGGGATTGTGCTCGAAGTGACTCCTCAGGGCCGCACCCTCGAGCGTGCGCATCAAATGGCAGCTTGCCTGGCTCAAGCTGCTCCTGCGGCGCTTGCCATGACCAAGCGTGCGTTTAATGTCTCGTTAAATAGCAGCTTAGATTCGATGATGGATATTGAGTCTTCGGCCCAAGCAGTCGCACGTACGACGCAGTGGCATGCCGATGCCGTCCAACGATTTTTAACGAAACAACCTGCCGCATTTCAATGGCCCAAGGCGTTAGATTAAGCGTGTTCGAGACCTCGCGTCAGTTGGGTCGGATCCCAGTGATTGCAGTGCGCGGTGAAAACGGTGTTGAGCAGACTGCCTTTCTTAAAAAGCTATTGGCGCACGCTTCGATGCGCGACTCTGTGGTGTTGACCGATAGCGTGCATCGTGATGTTGCGCTGGGATTTGACCGGATCGAGACCTTTGTCTGGGCGCCCACGGTAAGCGTAGAGGGCTGTTTGTGTTGTGGTTTAAATAGTGGCTTGGGCGATGCGTTACGGTCACTTTTTCTGCGTGTACTCACTAAACGCGCGAAGCCGATCGATCGCGTGTTCATTGATGCCACCAGCTTGGCCGTTGAGCAAATTGCCTTCACCCTGAAACATGCGCCTTTTTTGGGGCAGCGCTATCTTTACCAGGCGTCCCTGACGGTGACAGGGCAGCGGATTGTGATGGCTAATCAGGTTGGCGCTGGGTGCGGACAGGGCTGTGATTTTGACGAAAACAACATTTTGAAGCTGATTTAGTGGTTTTTTGTTGTCAGGTTGTCGGTATCTTGCACTCAGACTTGAAGGGCTAGGCTAAGTTACGGTACACTCAAGACGTACACCTAAGTGTTTAGTCTCTGGGTGACAGTGCATTGCTTAGCTCGGCTCGCCAAGATCTAGACCTTAATGAGCGCGATTCAGGGTATGCGGCCAAACACGCTCGGCGTGTGGCAGTGGTTTCGATCACACCGTTTCATTTTCAAAGATTTATCTATTTGTGGCCTAGCGCATTGTTGCGTGCGTCGTATTAGATGATCCTCATGGTCTTAGTCGACACATGAGCGCCTCTACTAAAGATTTAAATACCGTGTTCATGGGGCGCGAAGATACTAGCTGTTAAGCAAGTGTTCTAGCGATAGGCGATAAATCTGTGCACCAAGCTGCGATTCAGTTGAAAGCGAGTCTGTGCATTGCGCAGTGGATGGTGAGTCGTTGAATGACTCAGTCAGGGTTGAACAGGAAAGAAATGAATTTAATTCGTAACGTACAAAATAAAACTGGCCGAGCGCAAAGTGCGATCGACCAGTTGTATTTGGTTGCGGGGGCAGGATTTGAACCTACGACCTTCGGGTTATGAGCCCGACGAGCTGCCAGACTGCTCCACCCCGCGTCTGAGAAAAGAAGTATAGCGTAGTTCACGCTTTAGGACAAGTCAGCGCAAGAATGCGCGATAAGGACACTGAATCATTATGAATGACCCGCACGAAAAAAAAGTTGATGAAGACGCGAATGCAAGTGCACACCCAAGTGCGAGTGCCGAAGAGATAGCAGAAGATACTGTCGCGCTTGACGCTGAAGTATCGTTTGCCGTGGCGCCGCTCTCTGCGCAGGCAGGGCAAGATGAACAAGACGCGCATCAGCAAAAACAAAAATTGATACAAGCAGGCGTTGTTCTTGAAGCAGCCTTGCTTTGTGCTTCGGCGCCAATGTCTTTGCATGAGCTACGTAAGTTATTTGAAGTAGATGGCGACGAATTCACCAATGTGCAAATCGTGCAAGCGCTTGAGCAGTTGCAACAGGCTTGGCTGGATCGCGGCATGGAACTCGCCGAGCTCGCGAGTGGTTGGCGTTTTCAAAGTCGAGCGTCGATGCAGCGTCACCTCGAGCGACTGAGCCCCGAGCGCGCGCCAAAATATTCGCGTGCTGTGATGGAGACTCTGGCGATCATCTCGTGGCGTCAACCCGTGACACGGGGTGACATCGAGGATATTCGCGGCGTGACAGTCTCTTCACAAATTATCAAGACGCTTGAAGATCGCGGTTGGATCGAAGTCATTGGTCACCGTGATGGGCCGGGTCGCCCCGGCTTGCTGGGCACGACCAAACAGTTCTTGGACGACTTGGGCCTGCGAGCACTCGATGAGCTACCTGCCTTAGGCGCAGCCGAGATTGCCGAAGCACTGCAGTCACTGACGCTCGAAGGGCAGACCCAGGGCGCACCGGTCAAGTCTGGCGACTTACTTGACCAAGCGACCGCAGAACACGCTGCCGATGCACTGCCCCTAANTGATGAAGAGCCTGCTGCGCATGCAGAGCCCTCNCAACCTTCTACTTTTCCCTCGGAGTCCAAGTGACGAATACCAATCCTGAACAACCCGTGCATGTGCCGATTGAGGCTACTGCCACCGCTGCGTCGGACCAGTCCGTGCAGCCTGACGCGGCCGCGCAAGACGGGCAGGGCGAGGCGAGCGGTAAACCTCGTGGTCGCAAATTGCGCACGCCGTTTCGTCGTCGTCGCAGCGAGTCCGCCACGGGAGAGTCTGAGCCAGAGGCTGGTGCGCCACCGCGCAAACCACGCAGCAAGGCGTTTGAGCCCAATGCGGTCGAAGAGGTCGTCGATCCGCGTGATGTGGTTGAAATCGGTGACCCAATCGAGTTTGAAAAAGAAGCAGATCAAGCGCTGTCGTACTTGACTGGCACCGAGCGCAGTGAACAGCGCTTGAATAAATACCTTAACAGCGATCTCTTGATGCCTAAGTTGCACAAGGTGTTGGCTGANGCAGGGGTCGGTTCGCGCCGTGAAATGGAAGAATTAATTATCGCTGGCCGAGTTTCGGTCAATGGTGAGCCCGCGCACATCGGCCAACGTGTTGGCGCGAACGATCTCGTGCGCGTGAACGGTAAGCCCGTCACCCGCAGCAGCACCCGCAAACCGCCCCGTGTCATTCTGTATCACAAGCCTGCCGGCGAAATTGTCAGTCACGATGATCCAGGCGGGCGCGCGAATGTTTTCTCACGTCTACCCAAGATGAAGGTGGGCAAATGGTTATCGATCGGGCGTCTTGACCTGAACACTGAGGGGTTGTTGATTTTTACCACCTCGGGTGATCTAAGTAATCGCCTGTTGCACCCGCGCTACGGTAATGAGCGAGAGTATGCCGTTCGCGTGCTTGGAGAATTGGGACCAGAACAGCGGCAGACGCTGCTTGACGGCGTGACGCTTGAAGATGGCCCAGCAAGTTTTGGTATGGTTGAGTTCATCGGAGGCGAGGGCAGCAATCGGTGGTACCGAGTGACCTTAAACGAAGGCCGTAACCGCGAAGTGCGACGTATGTTCGAGTCGATTGGGTTAACCGTGAGTCGTCTGATTCGCACGCGCTTTGGTGACATTGTTTTACCCACCACGTTGCGGCGCGGACGTTGGGAAGAACTCGATCCTAAAATTGTGTCAGCCTTGATGATTCAGGTGGGCCTACTGCGCGACGACGACGAAGCCGGTGATGGGCGCTCGCGCGCACCGCGCCAGCCGGTTTCGCACGATAGTGCACTGCCGCCAGGTTTTGGTACGCTAGAGCAAAACGGTACCCATGGGGCCCGAGTGGGTCGACGGGGCAACATTCAAGGTGGGCGCTCGGCTAAGCCTGCTGCTTTTTCTCATCCCTCAGAGTCAGCACCCACTGTGTTGACTGTGGGCGGAGGTTTTGCCAATGGGCACCCGGGCGGTCAAGGCGCTGCCCGAGGCGCGCGTGGCAAAGCTGGAGCGGGAGGCGCGCGCGGCCCCAATAGCGCCCCTCGGCCTGGTGGCTCTAAGGGTGGTTTTAGTAAAGGTGCAGGGCGTGGCGCCCGCCCGGGTCGCTCGGATGCCGGACCCGCGGGCTCGGGTGGACCCCGTCAAGAAGGGCGCCCCGATGCGCGACCGCCCAGAGGCCCCGCTGCAGGCCAATCGTTTGACCAGAACGGTCAACCCACTCTGCGGCCAGAGGGTGGGCCACGTCGGGCACGCTCCTCGGGTGGTCCGGGCGCTGGTCAGGGTGCTGGTCAGGGTGCTCCAGCTGGTCGCACGGGCGCTCCGTCGCGGGGCCGTGGGCCTGGCAAGCCAGGTGCTGGACGTTCACCGGCAGGTGCTGGTAACGGCAACGCAAACAGCACAGGCAAGCCACGCTCAGCACCGCGCGGCGATGATTGGCAGCCCAAAGGGGCGGCGGCGCACGAGTCGCGCTTGCCCTTCACAAAACCGTCGCGAGGCGATCGCTAGGCAAAATCTAGGTGAAAGCCAGGCGGGCACTCGGCACCACTTTGCAGCAAATGAGTCGTTGTTGCGTGGCTCCCTGAATGCACGCTCGGCAATCGCTGGGCAAGCTTTCTATCGGGAACCTTGCGTAAATCGTTGGTATAGCAAGACATTTTTGCTAAATACATGCTAAAATGCAGGGCTAATATAAGTGGTTTTGCGCTTGGTGTAGTGCTGGTGTAGGCGTGGATTTAACCAAGGATTTGTGTGCGGTGCCCTCGGGCCGCTGCGCGCGCTGGTTATCTTCCGGCATCGGTGCGCCGTTGATTGCAGGGCAAATGTTGTTAATGGGCTGTTTTGCAGCCCATTTTTTTTGAATGTATGGCTGATCTCTTTACTCTTACGCAGCAGTCTCTCGCCTCGATGGATATCGAACTTGTCGATGTCGAAAGGGCTGCGCTTGGTTTGTTGCGTGTCACGATTGATCGGCCTGAAGGTGTACGCGTTGAAGACTGTGAGCAGGTTTCACGTCAGTTGTCGCGTGTGTACGAAGTTGAGAATATCGACTACCGCAGGCTTGAAGTAGGCTCGCCAGGCATTGACCGGCCGCTCAAAACAGAAGCTGATTTTGAACGCTTTTTGGGTGAACGGGTCGAGATCAAGCTTAGGCAGGCTGTTGAAGGGCAAAAAGTTTTTTTGGGTACCTTAGTTGTCGCTGAAGGGGGCACTGAGGTAGTAGGTTCCGTTGGGGTGGTTAAACACTTCGGTGTCGAGTTTGAGGCAAAAAAGGGCGAAGTTCGACGTGTGGCGTTCATGTTTTCTGATGTTGAGCGTGCCAAGTTAGAACCAGTTCTGGATTTCAAGGGCAAAAAGCGATGAGTCGCGAAATTCTTCTGTTGGTAGATGCATTGGCGCGTGAAAAAAACGTGCCACGTGATGTGGTGTTTGACGCTCTCGAGGGCGCGCTGGCTTCTGCCATGAAAAAGCGCTTCAAAGAAGACGCTGATATCCGCGTGTCAGTAGACCGTAGTTCGGGCGAGCACGAGGGGTTTCGGCGCTGGCTCGTGGTACCTGATGAAGCAGGCCTCCAAGAGCCCGATCAGCAAGAGATGCTCTCCGACGCTCAAGAGGTNGTTGCTGACATCGAAGTTGGTGAGTACATTGAAGAAGCGCTTGAGCCGCTTGAGTTTGGGCGGATTGGTGCCCAAGCTGCAAAGCAGGCCATTCTTCAGCGCATTCGCGATGCTGAACGCGAGCAAATACTTGATGATTTTCTGGATCGTGGCGAAACCATTATTTCAGGCTCGATTAAACGCATGGACAAGGGCGATCTGATCGTCGAAACCGGCAAAATCGAAGCGCGCATGCCCCGCAGTGAAATGATTCCCAAAGAAAATCTTCGCGTGGGTGATCGTGTGCGTGCTTGGGTGCTAAAAGTCGATCGGGCAGCGCGCGGTCAGCAAGTGATTTTGTCACGTAGTGCGCCTGACTTTATCCGACAGCTTTTTGAAAACGAAGTCCCCGAGATCGAACAAGGTTTACTTGAGATCAAAGGCGCCGCGCGCGACCCAGGTGTGCGCGCCAAGATTGCAGTCGTGGCCTACGATAAACGTATTGATCCGATTGGTACGTGCGTCGGGATGCGCGGTTCGCGCGTCACGGCGGTACGTAACGAACTCGGCGGCGAGCAAGTAGATATCGTCTTGTGGTCTGAAGATCCGGCAGAGTTCGTCATTGGGGCTCTGGCGCCAGCTAACGTTGAATCGATCGTGGTTGACGAAGATCGTCACGCGATGGATGTGGTGGTAGACGAAGAGAACCTGCCTAAAGCAATCGGCTCTAAAGGGCAGAACGTGCGTCTTGCCTCTGAGTTGACGGGCTGGCAGATTAACATCATGACCCCCGAAGAAAGTCAAAATCGCCAAGAAACAGAGCGCGCTCAGTTGCGCTCAATGTTCATGAGCCGTCTCGACGTCGACGAAGAAGTTGCCGATATTCTGATTGATGAGGGCTTTACCGGCCTAGAAGAAATCGCCTACGTTCCCATGCAAGAGTTACTCGAGATTGAATCGTTTGATGAAGACACGATTCAGGCCTTGCGTACTCGGGCACGTAACGCCTTGCTGACTGAAGCGATCGCCCAAGAAGAGCGTGTCGAAACCGCGCAAGATTTGATTACGCTTGAAGGCATGTCGCCAGAGTTGTTAAGCAAACTTGCTGCGGGTGGTGTGAATACGCGCGATGAACTCGCTGAGCTTGCTACCGACGAACTCGTTGAGATGGCGGGCCTCGAAGAGGCCACTGCCAGCCAGTTCATTATGGCGGCGCGCGCGCATTGGTTTGACGAGTAGTAAACGAATGTCGGTATGAAGAGCAGTTATTGTTAGTTGCTGTCTTCGCTTGAAGTTGTAACGCTGTAAAAAGGTAAGAGAGAGCCTAATGTCGAGTATCACAGTCGCCCAGTTCGCCATTGAACTGAAAATGCCATCCAACGTGTTGTTAGAACAACTGCGTGAAGCAGGTGTGAACCTAACTTCGGTGGATGCCAGTGTCACTGACAGCGACAAGGCTAAATTGCTCGAATCCTTGCGTCGTTCGCACGGTGCGACTGAGGGCACTAAAATCACGCTGACGCGCCGCAAAACGTCAGAGATTCGCCAAGCCGATGGTGCAGGGCGCTCGCGCACAATTCAAGTTGAAGTGCGTAAAAAACGTACCTTTATTAAACGCGATGTCACCGAAACCGGAGAAACGCCTGTCGCCGAAGGCGAAGAGGTCGATGCGTCGGTTCAGGCATCAGCCGTTGATGTTTCGCAGGTCACGGCTGAAGCGCTAAAGTCTGATGCAGTAACTTCTGATGCAGTCACGTCAGATGCAGTAACGCCTCAAGCAACGGTGTCCGATGCCGGAGTCGCTCAGGCAGCGCCCTTGGCTTCGCAGCCGAATGCTGGGGTTCAAACACCTGAAGGCTCGGGTGCTGCATCGAGCCCTGCCTCCGAGCAACCGATTGCATCGACTCCCGTTACCACTGCTGCGACTGAAGCAGCTGCGACCGCCGAGGTTCAAGCGCAGGCTGCGCCTAGCGCATCCGAAGTCGAGCCAGCGGCAGCCGTGAGCGCGAATGCCGAAGCAAACCCAGTGGCTGTGCCGGTTGAGCCTGTTGTCAAGCCTGACGCTGGCGTGACGTTGGCAACGGATGTCATACCCGAGGCTGCTGCTGCAGACTTCGACGCATCGGCGAAGCAGCCAGATGCCCTGGCTGATAGCACCAAAACAAATATTGAAACATCTGCAGAGGCTGCCGAGCCTAAAGTTTTTAAGTCGTCACGTGGTCGCGCAGTTGCACCAGCGCATGTGGCCGTAGAGGGCGCTGTACGCGATGAAGCGCGCCGTGCCTCTGAAGCCGAAGCAGCCGCTCTGCGCGAGATGTTGAATCGGCCGCGTAAAGTTGTTAAACCGCCTGAACCAGCTCCAGTTGCAGATCCGGCCGCTTTGTCGGGCACCTTGCACAAGCCTGCTGGTGCGCCGGCCAAGGCTGCTAAAAAAGAAGGCACTGATGCTGCGGGTAAAAAAGTACTGAAATCCGGGCAAATTGCTTCAACGTGGTCTGATGATGCTTCGCGTAAAAAGCCAGCCGAAAAACGCGATGCTCCAGCAGCACCAGGCCGTGATGGTTGGCGCGCGGGTGGTAAAAGCAAATCGGGCGGAAAAAGAGGTGGTCGTGGTTCAAACAACCTGACTCAAGAGCAACGCGAACCCGCACCGATCGAATTCATCGCGCGCGAAATTCACGTGCCCGAAACGATTAGCGTGGCCGATTTGGCACACAAGATGTCAGTGAAAGCCGGTGAGGTCATTAAGCATCTGATGCAGCTTGGGCAGATGGTCACGATCAACCAAGTGCTTGATCAAGAAACCGCCATGATCGTGGTGCAAGAGCTCGGCCATAACGCGATTGCCGCTAAATTAGATGATCCCGAGGCTTTCCTTGATGAAGATGCTCCACACACTGATGTGGTCCTCTCTCCTCGTGCGCCTGTCGTAACAGTAATGGGACACGTCGACCACGGTAAAACATCTCTGCTCGATTACATCCGTCGTGCCAAAGTTGCCTCGGGCGAGGCCGGTGGTATTACGCAACATATCGGTGCGTATCACGTGCAAACTGAGCGCGGTATGGTGACGTTCTTAGACACACCAGGTCATGAAGCGTTTACGGCAATGCGCGCCCGTGGTGCAAAGGCAACTGATATTGTGATTTTGGTGGTGGCTGCCGATGACGGTGTCATGCCACAAACAAAAGAAGCGATTCATCACGCCAAGGCAGCGGGTGTGCCCTTGGTGGTGGCCGTTAATAAAATTGACAAGCCCGAAGCCAATGCCGAGCGTGTCAAGCAAGAACTTGTTGTTGAGCAAGTCGTACCTGAAGAATATGGCGGTGATGTACCCTTTATTTCTGTGTCCGCTAAAACTGGGCAGGGCATCGACGATTTGTTAGAAAACGTATTGTTGCAGGCTGAAGTGCTTGAGCTGAAAGCGGCAATTGAGGCGCCAGCAAAAGGGCTCGTCATTGAAGCGCGTCTTGATAAAGGTCGCGGTCCGGTTGCAACGATTCTGGTTCAAAGTGGCACGCTGCGTCGTGGCGATGTGGTGTTGGCGGGCTCAAGCTACGGTCGCGTGCGCGCCATGCTTGACGAAAATGGTAAACCGATCCAGTCGGCAGGCCCTTCGATGCCGGTCGAAATTCAAGGCCTCACTGAGGTGCCTGTTGCGGGTGACGAGCTCATGACTTTGGCCGACGAGCGTCGCGCCCGTGAGATCGCACTGTTTCGTCAGGGTAAGTTTCGTGATGTCAAACTGGCGCGCCAGCANGCAGCTAAGCTCGAGTCTATGTTTGACAACGCGGCCGAGGGTTCACAGAATCTGTCACTTATCGTCAAGACCGATGTACAAGGTTCGCAAGAAGCCCTNGTCACGTCGCTGGTCAAACTCTCTACCGACGAAGTGCGTGTCCAGGTGGTTCATGCCGCGGTGGGTAGCATCTCTGAAAGCGATGTGAACTTAGCGATTGCTTCGGGCGCTGTGCTAATTGGCTTTAACGTTCGCGCTGACGCAAGTACTAAAAAGCTTGCAGAGTCTAACGGTGTTGATATCCGTTACTACAACATTATTTATGATGCGGTCGATGAGATCAAGTCTGCAATGTCGGGCATGTTGGCACCAGAAAAACGCGAAGAAGTGATCGGCTTGGTCGATATTCGCGAGGTCTACACNATCTCNCGTATCGGNACNGTGGCGGGTTGTATGGTGGTAGATGGCGTGGTGCGTCGCGATTCACAAGTGCGTTTGTTACGTAACAACGTNGTGCATTGGGCTGGCTGGCTTGACTCCTTGCGTCGCTTCAAAGACGATGCCAAAGAAGTTAAGTCGGGTTTTGATTGCGGGATCACCTTGCGCGGTAACAACGACCTTCAGGTCGGCGACCAGCTTGAGATCTTTGAAATCAGAGAAGTTGCTCGTTCACTTTGATGCCTGAATGACACGTCATAAACAGAAAACCGCACCGGGTCGTAATTTACGCCTTGCAGACCAGATTCAAAAAGATCTGGCCATTATTATCCAACGCGAAATCGATATGAGTCGCGCGGGGTTGATTACGCTGTCTGGCATCGAGTTGACGGCTGATTATGCCCACGCCAAGGTGTATTTCACTGTGTTGGGTGCCGAACCCGAAGTAGCCGCTAAACTTTTGAATGAAAAAGCCGGTTGGTTTTATTCGCAGTTGTACAAACTGCTGCATATTCATACGGTTCCGAATTTGAAATTTTTTCACGACCCTCAGCTTAAGCGCGGCATTGCGATGTCAGCGCTAATTGATCTGGCGAACATGCCGGGTCAGTACGCGGGTGTCCCTGACGAGCCTGAAGACAAGCCGTAAGGCTATCGTCTCATTTTGGAATCTGACGATGGCTAAACGACACGGGCGTGTGCTCGATGGAGTCTTGTTGCTAGACAAGCCAGTGGGTTTGTCTAGTAATCACGCCTTGCAGCGCGCCAAGCGGGCGCTTGACGCTCAAAAGGCCGGGCACACGGGTACGCTTGATCCGTTCGCGACCGGTTTGTTGGTGTGTTGTATGGGTCGTGCCACAAAAATTTCTGGCGCGATGTTAAGCGCCGATAAAGGGTACTTAGCAACGATCGCGTTTGGCCAAGAGACCGACTCGGGTGATTTAACCGGGGTGGTGGTGAACCAGGCGGCTGAGGGCTTTGCTGGGATCACCCAAGAGGCCCTAGAGGCGGTCCTACAGACGTTTCTAGGTACACAAATGCAGATCCCGCCGATGATCTCTGCGCTTAAACGCGACGGTAAACCTCTTTATGAATATGCGCGCCAGGGCATCGTGCTTGAGCGCGAACCGCGTGAAATTACGATTCGTAACATTGATCTGCTAGCATTTTCACCGTTGTCGGCGCAAGTTCAGGTGCACTGTACAAAAGGTACTTACATCCGAACGCTTGCGCAAGATATTGGTCGCGCGCTTGGTTGTTATGGGCACTTGTCAGCATTACGACGTACGCAGGTTGGCCCGTTTTTACTTGAAGGTGCTGTAGAGCTTGAAACGCTACAAACAATGACCGACCCTGAGTCGCATGTGATTGCCATGAGTGATTTACCTGCTGGACTTGTTCCGGCAGCCAAAACCGCAGTTTCGCCGAGTGTGGTTACACCCGGTTCTATTCACGAATTACCGGCAGGCATTGAGCCTGTGCAGGCTCATTAAAGGATTTGTATGTCACGCGCATTGCGTAACGTTGCCATCATCGCCCACGTTGACCACGGCAAAACAACATTGGTTGACCAGCTTTTGCGTCAATCGGGCACCTTTCGTTCAAATGAAAAAATGACCGAACGCGTCATGGATTCAAACGATCTTGAAAAAGAGCGTGGCATCACGATTCTTTCAAAGAACTGCGCGGTTGAGTATGACGGCACACATATCAATATTGTCGATACCCCCGGTCACGCTGACTTTGGTGGTGAGGTTGAGCGCGTGCTCTCAATGGTAGACGGTGTGTTGTTGTTGGTTGACGCCGTTGAGGGCCCAATGCCCCAAACACGCTTCGTGACCAAAAAAGCGCTGGCCCTGGGCTTGAAGCCTATTGTTGTGGTCAACAAAGTCGATCGTCCAGGTGCACGTATTGATTACGTGATTAATGCGACCTTTGAGTTGTTTGACAAACTAGGCGCTACCGAAGAACAGTTAGATTTTCCGGTGGTCTATGCGTCTGGCTTGAATGGTTTTTCAGGCATGAACCCCGATGTGCGCGAGGGCGACATGCGCCCCTTGTTTGATGCCGTCCTAAAATACGTACCTATGCGTGACGATGATCCCGAAGCGCCGTTGCAGTTTCAAATCTCGTCAATCGATTACAGCACCTATGTGGGCAAAATCGGGATTGGGCGTATTCGTCAAGGTCGTATCAAGACGGGTATGGAAGTGGTTTGCCTCAATGGGCCTGATGGCGTGCCTTTCAAAGGTCGGGTCAATCAAGTGCTTAAGTTTAAAGGCCTTGAGCGCGAAGTCGTAGACAGCGCGATTGCGGGCGATATCGTGTTGATGAACGGTATCGAAGATATTGCAATCGGCACAACGCTGTGTTCACCAGATAGCCCAGTCGGCTTGCCTCTGTTGAAAATCGACGAGCCAACGCTCACCATGAACTTCATGGTTAACACCAGCCCTCTGGCCGGTCGTGAAGGCAAGTTCGTCACCAGCCGTCAGTTACGCGAGCGTCTTGAGCGCGAAATCAAATCCAACATGGCGTTGCGTTTCAAAGAAACTGATGACGACACCGTGTTTGAGGTGTCAGGTCGCGGTGAGTTACATCTGACGATTTTGATTGAAACGATGCGCCGTGAAGGCTATGAAATGGCTGTTTCGCGACCACGCGTGGTGTTTCATGAAGAAGACGGCGTCAAGACCGAACCCTACGAAAATCTGACCATTGACCTTGAAGACAATACTCAAGGCGTTGTGATGGAAGAGCTCGGCCGTCGTAAAGCCGAGCTGCTAGATATGGTCAGCGATGGTAAAGGGCGCACGCGCCTTGAGTATCGCGTACCAGCACGCGGCTTGATTGGTTTTCAGGGCGAGTTCATGACGATGACGCGCGGTAACGGCTTGATGAGCCATACCTTTGATGCCTATGGCCCCGTCAAAGACGGTTTGCTGGGCGAGCGTCATAACGGCGTGTTGATTAGTCAGTACGATGGCGAGGCAGTGGCCTACTCAATCTGGAAACTACAAGATCGTGGTCGTATGTTCGTGTCACACAATGACCCAGTCTACGAAGGCATGGTGATTGGTATCCATAGTCGTGATAACGATTTGGTGGTCAATCCGATTCGTGGCAAACAGCTCACCAACGTGCGTTCATCAGGTACCGACGAGGCCGTGCGCTTAGTCACCCCAGTCGATTGCAATCTTGAGTACGCTGTCGAGTTTATCAGCGATGATGAACTGGTTGAGGTGACACCAAAGAGCATTCGTATTCGCAAACGCTACCTCACAGAGAACGAGCGCAAGCGTATGTCGCGCTCTGACGCGTAAGGCTCGCTGATACGAACGGCACTCACTATGCCGTGAATGAAAAAACGC
>JGI25914J50564_10000210_pt1 | contig 18884 bp, 20 predicted proteins | sample LauGreSuBDMM15SN_2_FD_50564 | JGI IMG/M metagenome (IMG submission 50564) | reverse complement strand
TAGTAGGTGGACGCTTAGTTAAAAAGCAACTTGATGTTCACAATAAACAAGAAAAACTAAAAAAGGCACGTACTACTGCTGGCATAAAAGGCAGTGGCGGAAGCAACGTAAACAAAGTTTACAAGTAATTTTTAAAACTACGTTAGGACAATAATGGCTTTAACAATAGAGCAGGTAACAGCACGGGTTGATTCCCTGCGTTACCGCAATCACGAACGTGATGCGCGTAACCTAGATGTGCTTGCTGTCCGTAAAGGAAAGATTGCTCAAGTTTATCCTAACTTTTTTCCAGAAGGTGTTGACGCTAACGTAGTAGCAAACTTTATTGACATTGTTGCACGCGACCTATCTGAAGTTATGGCTCCGCTTCCAGCGGTTAACTGTTCTGCAGCCAATCAAGTATCAGATAGAGCGCGTACCTTTGCTGACAAGCGTACTCGTATTGCTTCTAATTACTTCCAACATTCAGACCTAGCAGTACAAATGTACTCGGGTGCTGACTGGTACCTAACATATGGATTCGTCCCTTTCATTATTGAATTAGACGATGAAGCAAAACTGCCACGTATCCGCATAGAAAATCCTATTGGGGCTTACCCAGAGTTTGACCGCTATGGACGTTGTGTGGCATTTGCTAAGAGATACTCTATGACACTTGGTGAACTAGTATCTCAGTTCCCAGAGTATGATAGAGAACTTCTTGGAGAAGATGGATACAANCAAGACCTTAATGCAGTAATTGAGATGGTTCGTTATTACGATAAAGACCAATCTATAATTTATGTACCACGTAGAAGCAACCTNGTTCTTTCTCAGGCTGCTAACCCACTTGGNAANATGATGGTTGTTGTTGCACGTAAGCCATCTATTGATGGTGAACTACGTGGGCAGTTTGACGATGTATTGGGTATTCAATTACTGCGCAACCGATTCGCATTACTTGCAATGGAAGCAGCAGAGAAGTCAGTACAAGCACCAATTGTTCTGCCACAAGATGTGCAAGAACTTATGCTTGGTGGGGACGCTGTTATCCGTACAGCCAATCCAGCAGGTGTTCGCCGTGTAGAACTTACTTTGCCACAAGGTGCATTTACAGAACAACAGGTTCTTAATCAAGAACTACGTGTTGGTACACGATACCCTGAATCTCGTACTGGAAACATAGATGCTTCTATTGTTACTGGTCAAGGAGTACAGGCTCTTATGGGAGCCTTTGATACACAGGTTAAATCTGCACAAGCAATTTTTGCTGCAACACTTAGGGACATTATTAGTCTTTGCTTTAATGTAGATGAATTAATCTATCCAGAAGAAAAGACAATTCGTGGAGTAGATTCGGGTTCACCTTATGAAATTACATACAAACCAACTAAAGACATCAAGAATGATTATTCTGCTGATGTCCGTTACGGCATGCTTGCTGGTCTTAATCCAGCACAAGGTCTTATTTTTATGCTTCAAGCACTTGGAGGAAAACTCATCAGCCGAGATATGGCTATGAGAGAACTACCATTTACGGTTAACGTTACACAAGAATTAGAAAAGATTGAAATTGAAGAAATGCGCTCTGCGCTACTTGGTTCACTTACGGCATATACACAAGCAATTCCACAGATGGCTACTCAAGGTCAGGATGCTTCAGATGTAGTTCGTAAGATTGCTGCGGTAATAAAGGCTCGTCAAAAGGGACAAGCATTAGAGGACGCGATAGAAGCAACCTTTGCTCCGCAGCAAGAGGTTCCTCCTGTTGGTGAACCGACTAATGCGGTTGAGCAAATGTCCCCTGCTCCCGATGGTGCACCAGCAGGAGGCTCTCCAACACCGCCACAAATACAGGCTAGACCAGATTTACAAACAATGTTAAGTAGTTTAACTAGCGGTGGACAAGCAAGAGCAGCAGTAAGTACTACTAGGGAACGAGCAATTTAAGGAGTAATCATGGCAACACCTCGTAAGAGAACCACAAAGGTTAAAACAGTTGCTGATGAGAGTTACTCAAAGTTAGACCAATATGCAATTGAACTGCATGAGTTTTTTAAATCATTGCGTAGAGCAGGATTTACGGTTGATAATGCATTATGGATTTTATCTGCAAAAGAAATGCATCCTGAGTGGATGCAAACAGCACCAACATTAGAAGACATTAGAAAATACATGGATGAGGAGGACGAGTAATGGCACGTGGAGGTTATCGTCAGCCCAATAATCCAGCACCTGTATCAGGTCCTGGTGCGCTTTCAGCGCGTACAGATGGTGGTGCTACTGAAGGTATGACACAACCACAACAGCAGTACACAGGTTTTGGTTATGGTGAGAATGGTGCTACTAATACTATGCAAGGTGAAGCAGCAATGGCTGGTAATCCATTTTCTATGGCAGGTATTGTCCCATTAAATGCGCCAACAGAACGTCCAGACGAACCTATTACATCTGGAATTAATCAGGGTGAAGGTCCTGGAACTGAAGCAATGCGTGGTCTACCAAATCAAGCACCAACATTAATTGACACAATAAAACATCTTGCACAGTTTGACCCATCAGGTGATGCAGAATTAATCTATAGACAACTACTTGATAAAGGGTACTAATGGTTCAGTACATTAAATCTGTTGTTGCTGAAGTTTCACCAAACCTTTATGTTGCTGCTAAATCTGCAGGTTTAACTGGTGTAGAGTTAACTCAAGTAGAACAAATGAGTTACACAATTAAAAAGCATCGTGAACTTGCTAAACTTGATACTGAAATTGCACGCAAACAATTTGATGGTTTAGATACTGGTGTACAAGACCAATTAAAGTTTATGTTTAAAGATGCTGATTACATGCAAGCAGCACCAGATGTGAGTGACCGTCTTTTGGGCGTTGTTAAAAATGTTGGTAAAGTACTTGCTTCGCCTCTTATTGGTTTGTTTAAATTAGGTGGACAGTATAATCGTTTAATTAACGAACCCTATAAGGTTGCACGTCAGGTTGCACAAGGTGCAGATTTGTTTTCTATGAAAACATGGACAGATGCATGGGATGGCAAAAATCAATATGACCTTGGTGCGCTAAAAGAAGCAACAGATTACTTTGGTAAGTATGATGTTGAAGTTGCCAAGGGTTTACTTTATGGTAAGACCCCTGGTGAAATTGTACAAGATTTTGGTAAACTAGATGCAGAACTACTTAACTCAATTAAAAAAGCATATGATGACCCTGATGCATTTAAATTAGTTTTAGACGGAGTTAAATATGCACAGGTTTCTCCAGGTCGAGACATTGCTCGCATGCTTGACCGTAGACCACCTTCAAGCGGTGTTAGTAGTAAAACTAAAAATGTTTCTGGCTACATTGACTTTATGTATCAGATTGCAGTAGACCCACTTACTTGGATGACAGGTGGACTTAGTAAAGGTGTTACCAAGGGTGAGCGTATTACTAACTCATTACTTAAGATGATTGATAATGGCGTTCCAGTTGAACGCGCCGTTGACACTATATTTAAAGAACCATTAGTGTTTAGATTGTGGGAAGATGGTATTGGTCCTGCACTTAAAAAGGTTGCAGATTCTAAAGGTGATGCTGGAGCACGTTCATTAGCACTTGACAATATTGCTAAAAACTTTCCAGGGTATAATGACCCTAATGCAATTAAACTATTAAGTGAGTCTAAAGTATTTAATGCAATGAGTGCTCAAAGATTTTTTGAAGATGCAGGTAATTTAAACTTACTTATTGCTGGTCGTGTTGATGGAATAACCTACATGCGCAATGGTGTTGCTGTTGCACGTCAGCATCGTTTAATGTCTGATGCTATGGTTCGTAGACTTGATAGTAGATTTAATAACATGTCTCGTACTGCAGCAGAACGTAATGCTGACTTGCAACCAATCACTGCTGCTCTTCTTAATACTGAAGATTCCTTGCAACGTCTAGTTACTAAAGACTCTGATATGTCTGCTTTGTTAAAGGCTAATGAGGAAATTAAAGGATGGAAAAAAATTGGGCAGATGGCTGCTCGTTCTCCACAAGGATTAGAAGTACGTATTGGTGTTAATGCTATTGATACATCTGCTAACTTTACAGCACGTGCTCGTCAGTTGTTACCAAAAGAAATGGCTCAAGCATTAACAGTTCGATTTCTTGATTCAACTGCAGATGAGCAAATTGTTATTTTACGTAACCTAGATGCTGCAACTATGTACTCAATGGGTCTTGGCGGTAGTGTTAAGGGTGAAGAATTAATTATTAAGACCCTTCAGGATAAGTATGGTGACAAAGCAGGCTTTGCAACTAAAAGAGACCTTGCTATTAATCCAGAACATGCTAAGTTTGCACCAGCAAACTCTGTGCGCGAGTCTGAAACTGGCTTTTTTGTTAACACAGAAGGTCCAATTCAACCATATCAAAGTACATGGGCTGTTGGTTCACTACCTTATGAGATTATTGGTTCAACTATTTGGGAAATTAAATCTAAGAAAAACATTATTAACGCACTTGGTGGCGCAACACAAGGTAATTTCTCAAAAAAGTTAGTTGATACTTGGTCTATCTTAACTTTGTTTCCACGTTTAGGTATACGTTCTGCAGTTGATGAAGCAACAATGTATTTATTGTCTGCACCAACTAAAGATATACGTCACTTTGCATCATTACAAGGTTTACGTTTAGGAAATATGTCTCGTGCTGCTACAGGTTCTAAATCTGCTAGTGGTCCANTACGCAGAAGCATACAAGCNGCATTAAAGTTAGNGCCTAAATCTAATGCTGCTATACGAANTGGTAAGCAACCACGTTATTCACACGAAGAAGCCCTATCAATAATGGACCGTGAAAACATTATAAATGCTAAGGCTATTGAACTTGATGTAGCCCCAGCAATGATGTCTAGTCTCCAAAAACGTCAGGCTATTGCAGAACATATTTCTAATATGTATGGTCGTTATGTTGATAAAGAATCCGTTGGCTATCTTATGCAATCATTTGTTCATTCACCTGACGCATTAAACTCTATGGCTGCATCAATTGTTGCTGCTAGTGGTATTTCTGGTCGCTATGGCGATGAAGTAACCGCTTCTGTCATTACACCATCTATGCTTGATATGGCTTTTGCAGCACTTGGTATTAAAATGGGTAAGGGTACACGTACTATTGATACTGGTATGTTGTCAGAACAAGAAGTTGCATTAGCACACTTTGAAAAATGGTTTAAAATGTTGGCTGGTAACAAGGCTAAATTAAGCGATGAAGTTACACTTAATCCAGCAGACATATTCTTTAGATACAATGCATTAAAGCCAGGTGAGATTGACCCTCGTACTGGTAAGGAAATGATGGAACTAGCACTTGATGCTGGTATGACTAAAATTGGTTTTAAGTTTGATGAGTTAACTAAAACTTGGATTGTTAAAGATGCTGCAGACCAAAAAACTGTTAATGCGTTTTTAGAACTTTCTATGTATACAGTGCAAGCCAGAGCAAAAGGCTTAAGCGATGAGCAGATTGTGCGTGGACAGTTATTCCGTATGTTTACTGATATGTTTGAAACATTTCATGGAGATGTAAACAAGTTTAATGAAGGTTTGCTTAAGGTAGTTAAAAGTAGTTATCGTGAATTAGAAAGAATGGCTGCTAACAGTGGTCGTATACCTTCATGGAATGAAGCAGTTGCTCGTATTCCATTAGATGAGTTTCATGATGCAAGTAAGGGGTTTCGTATTAGTGGACCAATTAATACTGAACTAGCATTTGGTGATTTTAATATTGAAACTGTATTTAAGCGTGCAGGTAATACCATGATGGACTGGATGGACCAACAAGTAACAGGTGTATTCCGTCAGCCAGCAATTATGGTTACATACACAGGTCTTCGTAAGAAGTATGCAGGTATTGAGAGCGAGTTTGTACGTCAACAAGTAGCACGTGAGATGGGTCCTTTCCCTGGTGCTACTCAAAAGCAAATTGATGCTGTTACTGAAAAGTATAAAGGTGTAGCAGAAAAACGATTTACTGAATTAGCAGTGCGTGAAGCAGCAGATACTATTCTTAAGTTTGCTGATAACCCTAAGATTCGTTCTAACTTTGCTTTTAGCATACGTACTGTAGGTCGTTACTATCGTGCAACAGAAGACTTCTATCGCCGTATATATCGTTTGAAAGATGTTGCACCACGTACGTTATATCGCTTGCGTTTGTCTAATGTAGGCATTGAAGCAAGCGGCGCTATTCATAATGATTCTAATGGTGAACCGTATGTAGTAATGCCTATGGATAATGTAATCTTTAAAGCAACTAATGGAACAATTGGTATGCTAACTGGACAGGGATTGCAAGGATATAAACAGCCTTTGTTTAATGAGTTTACATTTAAACTTCGCATGGTTAACCCATCATTCTCGCAAGATGCTGGTCTTCCTACATTATCTGGTCCTATTGCAGGTCTTAGCGTTATTGCGCTTAAAAATATATTAGGTGTAGTACCAGGTAAGATTCCATTTATTGGTGATACATTACAGCCATACTCACAGCAACTAGGTGAGAGTATTGATACATTTGCACTAGGTAACATTGGCGATAACGTAGATATTTTTCGCGCTATAGTTCCTTCTTCTTTGCAACGTGTATGGGGAATGCTTCCATTTGATGAGAAGTCTCGTCAAGAGACAACTGCTGCTATGCAGGCAATTGCTTATGATGCAGCACATGGTAGAGGTATTGACCCTAATGCTAGTGATGAGGATAAGGCTAAGTATCTAAATAACATTCGTATCTCAGCACACAATGTGTTGTTTATGCGTCATTTCTTGGGGCTGTTATCACCTGTTGCTCCTACTACTATGGAGTCTGTAGGTGTTCCTGATTACATCAAGGATACTGGTATCTCTAGTCTACGTTCAGAGTTCTTTGACATCCTTAATGGTGTTATTGCATCTAGCGATGGAGACGTTACAGACCCATACGAAGAAGCATTGGCTACCTATATTGGTACTAACCCAGGTAAACTTATCTATACAGTATCTCGTGAAGATAAGCAGACTAGTGTTCTTATTAAGAACACAGATAAGTTAAAGAACTGGGGCATTAAGAATGCCAAGTTGATAGAGCAATACGGTGAAGTAGCATACATATTTGCACCACAAATTGGTGACTTCAATGCTGCTACATACAATTGGATTCAATCAGCAGGTCTTGTTGAGAGCAAAAGTCTTGAAGATTACTATAGAGATTTGCAGGTAGCAGAAGACAAACAAAAGTATTACAACATTGCACGTCAGGAAAAAGAAATCCTAAGTAATATGTCAGACCCAGAACTGCGTGCAAACGTTATCCAAGCAGCAACTGAACAACGTGCTGCGCTTAAGGCTAATAACCCATTACTTAACTCAGAACTTATTGGCAGTGGTAATACCATTGGTAATGAAACAGTATTAATGAATAGCCTAGAACAAATGATTATTAACCCTAATGTTAATATCAATCCAGCAACACGTCAACGTATGGCATTAGCCATTAAGATGATGCGTGATTTTATTGCACTTGCTACTGACCCAGAATTAAAAAATGTAATTAATAGAACACAAATAAAGGCTGAACGTAAAGCACAGATTGAGGCTGACTTGAATGAATTAATGATAGGCGATTTATATCTAAAAGAAGCAAACCGAGCAATCTTTAAATCTATTCTTAACTTTTATTCACGTGATTCATACTATACTTTTAAGGAGTTAATGTAATGGCTAAATATACAAATGATGCTAAATACATTAATCTTTATAATCAAGCAACTAAAACTGGAGAAGAGTATAAAAGGGCTCTTGCTCGTTTAGATGCGGCTAAGCCTAATACACAAGGATGGACCTTTGCAAAAGTTCAGTATGATATTGCAAAAAGAAAGTATGATGTTGCTGAAGCAGCACGTCTTGCTCGTAAAAAAGAAATTGACGATGCTGCAGCAAAAGAAAAAGAAGATAAAGAATCAATTAATGCTACGGCATTAGCCAAAGCCGATATTCCTCTAATTGAATTAGAGTTACAAAAAGCAATTAACAGAGGCGACAAGGCAGCAGAAGCGGCAGCAAGAACTGCGCTTAAGGCTGCTCAAGATAAGGTTGCTGGTGTTAAGCCAGTAGTAACCCCAGGTAGTACTACAGAAGGCAATCCAGAAGAAATAACTAACAATAAGTTTAAAGACTATACGGTTAACTCTGATGGTACTGTTACTGGACCTGGTAGTGCAGATGCATCAGGTGTTAGAACCTATTTTGTTAGCATTAAGAATCCTGATGGTTCTTCTTCAATGCAACCATATACAAGTGTTGTAAAGGCTCGTGAAGAATTTCTTAAGAGATATCCAGGACCAGGTGGCTTAGATAAACTTAAGCAAGAATTGCTTGCTAAAAATTATATTAAACGTAGTGAACTATCGGGTTATGACTGGCTTCCTGGTCTTGACCTAATGATTAGTAAATATACTTATGAAGCAGTTAGTGCTGTTAAGTATGGTGGTGCTAAAGAAGCACCACTAATTGATGTATGGTTTGCTAGTTCTAAAGGTGGAGTAAGTGCAGGGACAAGCAAGGGTGGTACCTTTAAGGATTCAGACCTTAACTTAACTACTATTGGCGATGCATATACTGAAATCAATGAATACATGATTGATGCCATAGGCAGAGCAGCAACACAAGAAGAAAAAGATGCTTACTATAAAGATATTAATACACGTGAATTAAAGTCAAGTGTTGAAACTGTTAGTGTTCGTGACTCAACTGGAAAGATAACTAAAAGCACACGTACTGGTGCTTTTCTTACACCAGATGAACGGCTTAATGCTAAGAACGCTATTGTTATAAATACATTACAGGGTACAGATGCAGGTGAACTTCTTAAGTCTGCTAAGGGTAGCCAAGTTGCTGTTCAAATTGGTTTGTTACAAAAGGCTTCGGCTGATTATGGGCAGCCATTAACAGCAGGCGAAGCGCTTAGGTATGTTATTGCTGGTGGTGCAGAAAAAGACGCTATAGAAAAACAAACAGAAATTATGCGTTTAAATGCTATGACTGTATATAGCAATCTTAGAGAGCACATTAAAGATGGTGGAACTGTTAAAAGTATTACTGACCAGTATGCAAGACTTAAATCACTAAAGTTGGGAATAGCAATTCCTAACTCATTAGTTGACCAAGATGTTATAGCAGCAGTTACAAAAGAAGGCGGACTTATGAGTACCGCAGAGTTTACTAGACAGATGCAAGCAAACCCACTATGGCGTCAAACAGATGAAGCACACGATGTTGCTGCTGACTTTGCTAACACTATACTTAAGTCGTTTGGATTCATGGGCTAATGGCAGATACAACAAATAGAACTGTTCCAAAAAATTTAAATAGTTCAGAAGCGCAAGAATATAATGAATATCTTAAAGGCAGGGCAACACAAGGTTTGCTTTCTGCATCAGACAAAAAATGGACTGAAAATTATAATAAAAATAGATATGAATTATTAAAAGGAAAAGCCACACAAGGATTAAAATTTACAGCAGCAGAACAAGCAGAGTCTGACTTTTTAATAAATCTAGGAGTTCGAGGTTTTGGCAATCCACCATTTAAAGATATTACTGAATCTGATGACATTGACATGGCTACTCGTGATGCATTTGCAGCACTTAGAGATTTGTTTGCATCATATGGATTAAGCAGTCTTGCTGATGAAATCATGGGTTACATGACTAGTGGCAAAACAGCAGGAGAGGCGCTTATTGCGCTTAAGACTAATCCTAATGGAGCATATGCTAAACGTTTTGCAGGTAATTTTGCTCGTACTAAAAAGGGACTTAATGCTATGTCTGAGTCTGCATACATTGAACTTGAAGATTCATATGCTAATACTCTTAGGGCATACGGTTTAGGTAACATGCTTAGTGTAGACCCTAATCAAAACTGGAAACAATTTAGCGAATATATTGCAAATGATATTAATGCAATTGAGTTTAAAGACCGTATTTCTTCAGTTCAAGACCGTGTAGTTAATGCTGACCCTGCTATTAAGGCAATGTTTAAAGAGTTCTACCCAAGTCTTACTGACAAAGATTTGGTTGCTTACTTCCTTAATCCAGCAGAAACTATTGGTAAGTTAAAAGAGAAGGTAACGTCTGCTGAAATTGGTGCAGCGTTTACTGGACAAGGTTTATTAACCAGTCTTACATCAGCAAGTGACCTTGCTAGATACGGTATTGACCGTGCTGGCGCACTTGAAGGTACTGCAAATATTGCAAGCGTATTACCAGAGAGTACTAAATTGGGTAACATTTATGGTGAAACTGGTATTAAATATACACAGGAAACTGGTGTAGAAGAATTCTTAAAGTCTAGCGATGCAGCAAAGCGCAAGCGTAATGTATTGGCTTCTAAAGAACGTGCTAACTTTGAAGGTAGTGCAGGTGCTGCACAGGGTGCTTTCTCAACAGGCTACTTAAAGAAATCATCAGTAGCAGGCTTAATATAAAATAGATTCCTATGTGACCGACCAGCCCACATAGCGTAGAAGACTGGTAGTAAGAGCCAGGCTAGTTCCCCGACTAGAATCTGAGGCTTGCGATTCAAACGAATAGAAGGGTGGGTTGCTATGAGCAACAACTACTGGGATGAAGACGAAGACGACCTAGATACCGACAACGAAGTGCAGATGGATGGAAGTGACTTACTTAAAAAGTTACGGAAAGCCAAGCGCAACGATGAGAAGCGTATCAAGGAACTCACTGAGCAACTTGAGGGATTATCCAAGGCGCAGCGTGAGCGTACAGTCAAAGAGGTCCTAGAACAGAAGGGTGTCAATCCAAAGGCACAACGATTAATCCTGAAAGACTTGGATGATATTAGCGAAGAGTCGGTTAATAACTGGCTTTTAGATAATGGAGACTTGTTTGGATTAACACAGCCAGAGGTAAACGAAGAAAGAGAACTTAATCGAGCAGCCTTGCGGCAGCAAGATGTAGTTACTCAACTTGGTACGACCCCTGACCGAGCAGAAGATTTATTGAGTCGAATTAATAATGCGGCATCCGCAGAAGAATTGAATCAAATTATCTACTCTCAACAGTAATAAATACATAGTAATTTCACAACTCACCTAGGAGGTGAACAACAATGGCTAATGCATATACATCCTCTACTGGCAATCTCGCTGGTACCGCTGGTGCTGCAGGTCTCGTCCAAAAGGCGTATGACCGACTATTAGACTTTGCGTTGCGTTCAGAACCCCTAATTCGTAGTGTCGCAGATAAGAAGCCCACTAAGTTAGCAAACCCTGGCTCAACCGTAGTCCTACAACTATACGCAGACCTGTCTGAACAGACAACTGCTTTGACAGAATCAACTGAGCGTGACTCAGTACAGATTGCTGCTCCAACATCAGTTACTATTACTCTTGCTGAGTATGGTAACTCTGTCCTTGTTACACGTGCTTTGGAACTATTCAGCCTTGCTGATGTAGACCCAGCAATTGCTAACATTATCGCTTTCAACCTTGCAGGTTCAATTGATACAGTTGCACAGACTGAACTTCGTGGTGGCACAAACATCATCTACGGTGGTACACGTACTAACACAGTAACAATTGCTGCTACAGATACAATCACTTCTGCTAACATCCGTAAGGCTGTTGCTAAGTTGCGTTCAGGTCTGTCAGTTCCTCGTAAGGGTTCAATGTACTGGGCAGGTATTCACCCAGAAGTTTCACACGACCTTCGTGCTGAGACTGGTGCTGGTGGATGGCGTTTGCCTCACGAGTACAACTCAAATGACAACATTTGGGCTGGAGAAATTGGTTCATATGAAGGAGCCTACTTTGTAGAGTCTGCTCGTATGTTCAACGATACTGACGGTGCTTCAAGCGCCAAGGTATACCGTACAATTCTTTGTGGTAAGGAAGCACTGGCTGAAGCCGTTGCTGAAGAGCCACATGTAGTTATCGGTCCAGTCATTGACCAGTTGATGCGTTTCCGCCCAATGGGTTGGTACGGCGTACTAGGCTTCAAGCGTTACCGCGAAGCAGCCCTGTATCGTATTCTTAACGGTTCATCAGTCGCTTAATTGATTGACTGAGGGGCAGGGGAAACCCTGCCTCTTGGTAAGTTCATTAAGGAGAACAATGGCAACATACACACTTGTAACACCAACCCTAGAACAGGGTCACATTGGTGGTCACCGTTTGTTCACACACTTTAAACAACGAACTAAAAGTTATACCATCATCTTAGATGCTGGTGTTTATTATCTTACGCAGTATCCAACCGAAGATGAGTTAGCAACTTACACTGCTTACTATATGGGCGGATGTCAACATACTGGAATTACTGAGGCTATTAGAACGGCAATGATTGCTGACGGAATTGTAACTTCGGCTAACTTTACAACAGAGTAGGGACAAATGCACCAACATATTAGCAAGGTACTTGAGTGGGGATTTAGCGCAGACCATAACTTTGAAGTAGCCCTTTGGGGTTGCGTATTATGTGATGTAACGGCAGACAAGCCATTTGAGTATGAAGAAGTTTCTATTGACCATACTCAATGCAATGAGGATTGCTTTGGCTGTAAGGCTAAGAACCTTCAGTTAAATGCAGGTGATGCTAGAGGCGATGTAATCGCAAGTGGCACTACACAGAAAAAATGGAACTCTGAACTCGAAGCATATCGTAGCGCTAGAGCACAAGGCATCCAGCCTAACGGTACAAAAAGAAAACAGATAGAAGCGGCACATGATGCATCCGATAGATTAGGTGCAGCATATGATGGCGGTACAATGGTACAAGCACAAAAAATAGACAAACCAACAGCCACAGTAATGCGAGAACTCAAGGAAGCGGGAATACAATAATGCCAATGGTCGGAAAAATGGAATTTCCATACACAGCAGCAGGTAAAATGGCAGCAAAGAAAGCAGCAAAAAAGTCTGGTAAGAAGATGGTTCAGAAGCCTATGAAAAAGATGGGCAAGAAGAAGTAATGCCTACTCCTAAGCCTAAGGCTAAGCCTAAAGTTAAATTAGTTGGTGGACTTGCAAAAGTACTTAAGCCTATTAAGGCTCCTCCAATGACTCCAGAAGATGCAGCAATGCTTAAACTACTTCAAAAGAAATATCCTGACATTTACAAAAAGAAGTAACTAACAAAGGTGGGGACAATGACTAAACAAAAGAAAGAAACCTTAGCAGTCGCTTGGTGCGACAATGGTATGGTAGATGGAAAGTTTATGGAGGGTGTTGTAGATACTCTTATAAACTCAGGCGTAGAATTTTCTGGGTCAATACGTGCTCATGGTAATCAAATAGCACAGCAACGAGAGATGTTAGTCAATCGTTGGTATGATAATAATAAATCTGATTGGCTACTCTGGCTTGACTCAGATATTATGATTACTCCAGAAAAGTTTCTTAAACTTTGGAAACGTAGAGATGCCGTAGATATTCCATTGCTTACTGGTGTTTACTTTACAAGTAATGAACCAGAGCAACCATTGATGAAACCCTTAGCAACTGTTTATGAGTTTGCTGAGATGCCAGAAGGTATTGGGATTAGAAGAATAGACCCATTACCTAAAAATACTTTTATGCAAGTAAGTGCTGCTGGTATGGGCTTTTGCCTAATGCACCGCAGCGTAATAACAAGAATTAAAGAAGCATTGCCAGGAATACCATTCTTTACAGAAGTAGGTGCTAATAAGCAATTTACTGGTGAAGACATTTATTTCTTTGCAGTAGCAAATAAAGCAGAGATTCCTTTGTGGTGTGATACCGCTGCAACTGTAGGACATATGAAGCGATTTAATATGGACGAGAACTACTACGATGCTTTTGGTAGAGGTAAGGGTTATGCAAACTAAATATCCTAATTGGTTTGATGTGACTGGAAAAGAAAATTTTAAGTCACAATTATTACCGCTTGCTGGAAAGTTTGGTCTTAGGTTCTTACAGATTGGTGCCTTTACAGGCGATGCAACTGTATGGCTGGTAGATAACGTACTTGTTACAAAGAACTCCGTGCTAGAAGATGTTGACATTTGGACTGGCTCAGATGAGCAAGAACATCAGGCTATGGACTGGTTAGACGTTGAGCGTGTATACGACTCACGAATTGCTTTTCGACCTAATGTAATTAAGTACAAAATGGACAGCAAAGAGTTTCTTCGTTCTGTTGAAGAACCAACTTATGACTTCATCTACATTGATGGAGACCATACCGCAGAAGGTGTGCTACAAGATGCCGTACTTGCTTGGAGATTACTTAAGCCAGGTGGGATTATTGCATTTGATGACTACCTATGGGAAGACCCTAGAGGTATTGAGTTCCAGCCAGGCTGGTCAATAGATACTTTTGTAGGGGCAGTCAAAGATGAATCAGAAGTTCTATTATCAAACTCACAAGTATGGCTAAGGAAAAATAATGACAGCAGCCTGGACACGTAAAGAAGGCAAGAACCCCGCTGGTGGACTCAATGCCAAAGGCAGAGCATCTTATAGGGGCGGCACTCTCAAAGCCCCTGTAAAGTCTGGAGACAACCCTAGAAGGGCATCCTTTCTAGCCCGTATGGGCGGAATGCCAGGACCAGAACGCAAGCCTGACGGCTCGCCAACTCGTTTACTTCTATCACTGCAGGCTTGGGGTGCTAGTTCTAAGGCTGATGCAAAGGCTAAGGCTGCTGCCATATCTAAGAGAAACAAGGCTAAGAAATAATGGCTACTAAAAAGAAATCTACAGTCAATGCTGCTGGTAACTACACCAAACCAGGAATGCGTGAAAAACTATTTAAGAGCATTAAGGCTGGCTCTGCAGGGGGAGACCCTGGTGAGTGGTCTGCTCGTAAGGCTCAATTGCTTGCTGCTCGTTACAAGAAGGCAGGCGGAGGATACAAGTAATGGCATTGGCTAAGTCTCAACAGTCTCTTAAAAATTGGAGCGCACAGAAGTGGAAAACTTCTGACGGCAAGCCATCAAAAGGCAAGAAAAGATATTTGCCTGCTGCTGCTTGGGCTTCTCTAAGTTCTGCAGAAAAAGCAGCAACTAATAAAGCCAAGGCTAGGGGCAACGCCAAAGGTAAGCAATTTGTAAAGCAACCTAAATCAATAGCAAAGAAAGTAGCGGGGTATAGATAATGGCAGGAACAGCGGGTAGTAGTTTAACAGCAGAATTAAATCGTCTTGCTAGTACAACTGGCAAGGCTGCACAAGGTGCTGCCAATGTTTACGCTGGTACATCTGGCTTGGGACTTATCGCAGCACTTAATATAAAGGCTAATGCTAACCGTCAACCCTCTGCATACAAAGGACTCAATGCTATCTGCAATGAACTTGCTGGTACTACTGGTAAATCTGCAAGCGATGCATTAAGGACTATATAGTGACTACTCTAACAGATATGATTAATGAAGTGTCAATGAACCTTTCAGGTTACACACTTCAACAAGACCGTGCTACTCACATTACAGCAGCCGTTGCAGCAACTGCTTCAACTATTGCTGCACCAATTACTCTATCTCTTGCATCTACTGACAGTGTAGGTAAGGGTATTATTGAGATTGATGAAGAACTATTTTGGGTAGATAACTATGACCGAGTTGGTAACACTGCAACTATTGCTCCTTATGGTAGAGCATATCTAGGTACTACTCTTGCTGCACACACAGAAGGTACTAAAGTTACTATTGCTCCTACATTTCCACGTTTTGTAATTAAGCGAGCAATTAACGATACTATTAACGCAATTGGTGCATCTATTTTTGCTGCTGCAACAACTACAATTACATCTAACTCTGCAGTCTCAGCCTTTAGGTTGCCTACTACTGGTACTACATTAAACATTAGTAAAATTCTTAGTATTGCATATCAAGCATTAGGTTCAAGTAAAGAATGGATTCCTATTCGCAGTTACCGCTTTGATGGTAATGCTAACTCAACTGCATTTACTAGCGGTCAGACTGTATCTATCTATGATTACATCCCTTCGGGACGTACTGTTCAGGTTGTATATGCTACTGACCCAGTTCCATTTACTACTAACGCAGATGTGTTTACAACACAAACTGGTCTGCCTGAGTCCTGTAAAGATTTAATTATTCTTGGTGCTACCTATCGCTTGCTATCTAACCTTGACCCAGCACGTGCGTCAATGGTTAGCCCACAGGCAGATGAGACAGATTCCAAGCGTCCGTACGGTTCATCTCAATCACTTACTAAGCAAGTCTATGCTTTGTTTAATCAACGATTAAATGAAGAAATTAAGAACCAGCAAGACAAATATCCTATCCGTGTCCACTACTCCCTTTGATAGGCAGATAAATGACAATTAGAAAATACTCATCTCGTTCTCAACAGACTACATTAAACAGCGGTATTACTGCTGTTGCTACAACTATGACTGTAGGCAGCGTAGGCAATTTAATGGCATCAGTAACACCATCAGGCGGTGAAACTTATAGTGTTGTCATTGACCCAGATACTGCTGTTGAAGAAATTGTAGATGTAACTGGAGTATCTGGTTCTGTTTTAACTATTGTTAGAGGTGTTGATAATGCTGGCAGTGGTTCAATTCACTCCGCTGGTGCAATTGTGCGCCACATGGTTATTGGTCGTGACTTAAATGAAGCCAATGCACATAGTGAAGCAACCACTGGACACGGTGCAACAGGTGCAGTAGTTGGTACAACTAACACACAGACTCTAACTAACAAAACTTTAACTACTAATACAACTCTTACTAGCCCAACAATTACAACACCTACTATTAGCGCACCTATTATGACTGGCACAGCAACTGCTGCTAACTTAACTGCCTCTGGTACTGTAACTGCAGCCTTATTCTCTGGTCCTTTGACTGGTGCAGTAACTGGCAATGTAACAGGTAACGTAACTGGTAACTTAACTGGAACAGTAACTGGTGGTGCATCTCTTGCTTTACCTCTTGCTGGTGGCACTATGTCTGGTGCTATTGCTATGGGTGCAAATAAAATTACAGGTCTTGGTACACCTGTTGCTAATACTACAGATGCAGCCAATACTGCTTATGTAGATGCAGCAGTTACTGCTGGTCTAGCAACTGTTATTGCCTCTGCTCCTACATTATTAAATACTCTTGACGAGTTGGCTGCAGCCTTAGGTGATGATGAAAACTTTGCAACTACTGTTACTAATAACCTAGCCCTTAAAGCACCACTTGCTTCTCCTACTTTTACTGGTGTGCCTGCAGCACCTACTGCTTCTGTTAATACTAATACAACTCAGATTGCTACAACTGCTTATGTAATGGCAGCAACAGTTGCACCAAGCAACCTTAGTGGTCCTATAACATCTGTTGGTTCAGTAACTAGTATTGCTTCTCAAACTGGTACTGGTTCTACTTTTGTTATGAATACTAGTCCAACGCTAGTAACTCCCGTACTTGGTGTGGCTACCGCTACATCTGTTAACGGTACAACTATTCCTTCATCTGCTACTTTAGTTAAGACATCAGATACTCTTGCTACACTTTCATCAACTACTTCTGCTCAACTAGCAGGAGTTATTTCTGATGAGACTGGAACTGGTGCTCTTGTTTTTGGTACTAGCCCTACTCTTGCTACTCCAGTAATTTCTAGTATTACAAATACTGGAACTATTACGCTGCCTACATCAACAGATACTTTGGTTGGTAGAGCAACAACAGATACACTTACAAATAAAACTCTCACAAGCCCTACTGTTAATACAGCAGTTAATAATGGTCTTAGTTCATCTAATGTTGCTACTGGAACTCTAGTTGATAATATAGTTAGAGGTTTAAATGAAGATGTAAATGTTGTTGCAGCAGCAGCAACTGGAACAATTAACTTTAATGTTGGAACTGCTTCAGTTTGGTATTACACAACAAACGCAACAGCAAACCATACTCTTAACTTTAGGTACTCAGCCACCGTTTCATTAAATACTTTTATGAATGTAGGTGATGCGCTTACTGTTGTTTGGCTTAACACAAACGGTACTACTGCATACTATCCAAACGCATTTCAAATTGATGGTTCTTCAGTAACTCCTAAAGTTCCTGCTGCTATTACCTCTGGTAATGCAAGTGCAATTGATGCCTATTCATTTACAATTATTAAAACTGCTTCTGCTACTTTTACAGTTTTAGAAACACAAACAAAGTTTGCATAAGGGGAAATCATGCCAATACTTAGTTCATTAGCAAGCGCATCAGCGTTTGGGTACAAAAGAGCAGCAGCAGCGCCTTACCTCGGCCCCGCAACAGTTGAATATCTTGTCATTGCAGGCGCAGGCGGGGGCGGCGGCGGTTCCTCAAACGCCAATTCAAGCGGGGGCGGTGGCGGCGCAGGTGGCTACCTGACTGCCACGGGTCTTGCCGTAACCGCTGGAGTTCCAACGACAGTCACAGTCGGCGGCGCAGGTGGCGGCGGTGGAGCCGATGCAAGAGGCGGCAGCGGTACAAACTCAGTATTTAGTTCAATCACTGCAACAGGAGGCGGCGGCGGTGCTTCTGTTGCTGGTCCAGGCATCAACGGCGGTTCGGGCGGTGGTGGTACAAACGCCACAGGTTCAACCACAGCAGGCACAGGCACTTCAGGGCAGGGCTTCAACGGCGGTGGCGGTAACACAATGTTTGGTTCGACTGGTAGCGGTGGCGGTTCAAGCGGCGCAGGCACTTCACAGACAGGCGGTTCAGGCCCTGGCGGTGCAGGAACAGCGTCATCAATAACTGGCTCGTCAGTAACCAGAGCAGGTGGCGGCGGGGGCGGCGCCGACACAGTTTCTCGCGGTGGAACTGGAACGGCAGGCGGCGGCGATGGTGGTAACGATGACGGCATTCCAACAAGAACTGGCAGCAACGCTACTATCGCAAACTCAGGTTCGGGCGGCGGCGG
>JGI25914J50564_10000209_pt1 | contig 18924 bp, 14 predicted proteins | sample LauGreSuBDMM15SN_2_FD_50564 | JGI IMG/M metagenome (IMG submission 50564) | reverse complement strand
AAGAGTTATTTATTTACAAACATCACAGGAACTACTTATTTTAGATTTAAAAGTTCAAACGGAATTTGTGCTGCTGCCTACTCCAATGTAGTTCAATATACCCTATCTACTGCAATTGCAGGAACGATAAGCGGCTTATCAACAGTATGCTCAGGAAATGGGACTACATTGACCTTAGCAAATGCTGTTGGAACAATTGCATGGCAAAAATCAACAAACTGGAATGCTGCAACACCAACATGGACATCAGTGTCAGGAACAACGACAAGTTTGGCAACAGGGAATTTAAGTGTTGCCACTGCTTTTAGAGCAAAAGTAACGTCTAGTTCTTGTGCTGCAAGTACTGCAACTACGCAAAGTTTTATTGTTGATGTTACTTCGTGCGAATCAAAAATAATTTTAAATGAAAATCCATTTAGAGTGATTGTTAGTCCGAACCCGTTTGCAGAGAACTTTAAACTAGATGTTACAAGTAGTAGTGAAGAAGCTTTACAAATTAAAGTTTATGATATGCTTGGTAAATTAGTTGAAAACAGAATCCTCACAACTACAGAAGTTGAAGGATTTGAAGTTGGTGCAAACTATCCAACTGGTGTTTACAACGTGATTGTAACCCAAGGAGATTCAATTAAAACACTTCGAATAATTAAAAAGTAAAGTGGGTCAATAATTTAGAGTTTTTGTTTAGTTGGAAAAATCCTCGCGATCTATTGCAGATTGGCGAGGATTTTTTTTGATTGATATAACTGCATAATGCTTTAGGCAAAAGTACTTATTGCAATTGATTGAAATTCAAAATCTTTATTATTATGAAATTCTAATTTTTGCTTAAAGCCATATTCATATTTTGGGTTTACAAAAACAAATCCGTAACATCATTTAGTTCTGGCTTGTGAAGGCAAATTTCGTTGACCATTTTTAAATTTCGCCGATTAATTGCTGCTGATATATAAATAAATGGCCATTTCAATTTGTAACAGTGCAAATTGTTTGTAATTTTTTTAAAGAACCTATTTTTTCAAAAATATAGATTTGCCTCAAAGGGGTGACCGATTTTTTTTTAAAATACTTTAATGGTCACATCGACGTGACCAAATTTTTATAATTAATTATGATGGTCACAATAAATCAATCGAATCGTTTAAAAATAGTTGTTAAGAGTGAAAAATTATAAGTTTTGTTCCCCATTTTTTTGTTCATAGTAGCGCTAAGGGGTCAAAAAATTGAAACATATCAGGCAAAAAGACAATTTTACTGCCTATTGAAATAAGTTGCAACGCTTTCGGTAATTAAAAAATCTAAGGCCAGCCAATTCCTAATTAAAAAGTTTGACAAAATAGCAATGGAAAAACCTGCTCCGCTATCTTTAGAAAATTCATGCATACCATTGCAGTAGATAAAATAGTTACAAAAATTAAATATCAATTGTTGATTTGATTTTTTTAGGGCTACAATTTTTTTAAATTTTTTTTAATAGCACTTTGTAAAAAAACAAATCTTAAATTTGTATTCTTTAATAATTTTAATTTGTTAATTGAAGAAGAAAATGGATAAAACTGCAAAAGTGATAAATTCTTCGTTTTTGCAATAAAGCAAAATATTGAAAAGACATAGACCTTAATATTTATAGATGATTTTTATAAAAAAAGCATTTTATTTTATTTCATTACTATCTATTGTTTCGGCTTTTTCTCAAAAAAGCACGATAAATGGAGTTGTTTTAGATAATACTAATGCTCAACCTATTGAGTATGCTAGTATAGCTTTATTAAATCAGGACGGCAATGCTGTTCTTGCAGGAGAATTAGCAAGTAAAAATGGAACTTTTACATTTAATTTAGTTCAAAAGGGTGAATACAAAATAAAAATTTACTTTGTTGGATATGCCATTCGCTATTTCGAAAATATTCTTGTCGAAGAAAACCAAATATTGAATTTAGATACTATTCAATTACAACGAAGCAGCCATTCACTTGAAGAAGTAGTTATTAAGAAGACAAAAGCCAATTCATACAATAAAATTGACAGGCAACAATACAAAGCAGACCAATTTGAAACATCAAAAGGTGGAACTGCAATTGATATCATAAAAAATCTACCCTCTGTTTCTGTTAATGGGCAAGGTGAAATTAGTCTTCGTGGTTCTAATGGGTTTATGGTCTTATTAAATGGAAAACCAGTTTTAACCGATGTTCAAACCGTATTGAGTCAATTGCCAGCGAATACGATAGAAAATATTGAATTAATTACTGCTCCTTCGGCAAAATATGATCCTGATGGTAAAGGTGGGATAATTAATATTGTTACTAAAAAAGGAACAGCCGATGGAACGGCTTTTTCTACAAATCTAACTGGTGGTTTGCCAAGTACTGACAATTACAACAATTTAGAAAAGACTAAACGTTTTGGTGGCGATATAACTTTTAATTATAAAATCAAGAAATTAGACGTCACAATTAGTGCAAACTACCTGCGAAACGATGTTAATGGTTCTCGCGAAGGAAATGTATTTACTAAAAACATTACAAACAACACTATAACGCGATTTCCGTCCAATGGGGAGCGCAGTTTTGACAAGTATAACTATGGAACTAAAACTGCTATTTCCTATACAGCAAATAAAAATAATGCATTTAACTTTGGGTTTTTGATAAGCAAAAAATTTCAAGCCCGTCGCGCAGATATTGTATATAATAATTCGACTTCCAATTTATCCACCGATGCCTTAATAAGTCAAAATGCCTATTTTAATTCGAATGTACAAACAAAAGAGGGAACTTTCACCTTAACTAATCTTGATTACACACACACTTTTGCAAATAAGTCGAATATTACCGCTTCATTATTGTACGAAAATGCTAANTTGTATGGCAACACAATCAATAAGAATTTAGATTTAATTACAGAATCAATTGTTTTGCAAGAAGTAAATAATCCCTACACCAATCCAATTGATGGCTTCCGATTTAAATTAGATTATGCAATTGAAATTGGTGCTGGAAAATTAGAAAGCGGTTATCAATATCGATCTGATCAACAAAATGGAAAATTCGATTATTTCGTAACACCAATAGCTGCTCAACCTGACGCTGCTAATTTTCGGGGGACTGCAAAATCCGTAAATCATAGTAATGGATTGTATTCACAATACAGTGGTAAATCCAATAAATTGAATTATGTAGCAGGATTGCGATATGAACATTCAGCCAGAGAAGTTATTTTGTCCACAGATACCAATCCTCATCTATTAAACTTGAGTAATTTATTTCCATCGGCAAATTTATTGTATACTTTCAATTCATCGTGGAATGCCAAATTAGGCTACAGCAAAAGGGTTCAACGTAATAATAATTTTGAGCTAAATCCAATACCAGAAAGAGAACATTCAGAAACTTTAGAACAAGGTGACCCCGATTTAAAGCCGCAATTTGTAGATTTACTAGAATTGGGTATGAACCATATTTTTAAAAAAGGAAATTTATTTACAACTTTATATTATCAGAATATCAAAAACCCTATTCAAAGGGTAAATAGTGTTTATGCAGATACAATTTTGAACAGGGTTTTTACAAATGCTGAGAAAGGAAGACTTGTTGGACTCGAATTTGGATCTAATTTTAAACCTGTGAAATGGTGCTCGATTTTTGTTGGTGGGAATTTTTATAATTATAAAATTACTGGCAAATTAAATATATTAGAAGCAACTTCAATTGTAGATAATTCCAATTGGGTTTATTCGTATAATGTTAACAGTACTTTCAATTTAGAAAAAAACTGGAATATTACAACTAATTTAAATTACACATCGGAAAAACCAACGGCTCAAGGTGAAGATTCTCGCTTTTTATCTCCTAATTTATCAATAAAAAAAGCGATTTTAAAAGGAAATGCAACGTTTGGCTTGCAATGGCAAAACATCAATTTTGGCAATATGGGTGCTAACCAACAAAGAATCACGACCTTTGGTGCTGATTTTTATACTACAACTAACTACATATACGAAACAAACGTTTTACTGTTGAATTTCAGTTATAATTTTAATAAATTATCTAACAAAAATAGAATACCTGTAAGTGAAATTGGTGAAAAAGAATTTTAGTAGATTAGTCTGCTCTATGAGAAGGGATTAGCTTGTAAGTTTGTGCCAATGACCAAACCGCGCATAATAAATCCTTTCGTAGTCACGCAAAAAAACTTCAAGAAAAATTTGAAGTTTTTTTTGAATTAAATGATTATGGCTAAATGCTACTTGGAGCGGGCTAATTATTTAAAGTTTTAAAATTAAATTACCATGGCAAAGGTAGGGATTTGCTGGGGAGCGATTAGCTATTTTGTTGTTGTTGCCGTAAAGTCTCTTGAATTTGCGGAGCGAAGAAATAAAATTATCAAAGATTATGGTACTGCGATGCATACCATTTCAGTAGATAAAATAGTTACAAAAATTAAATCTCAATTGTTGATTTGATTTTTTATTTTCTAGTCAAAACAAAAGTCCTTCCGCCTTGATTTAAAGTCATTTGGTTTTCAGAAGGTTTGAATGCTAACATTATTTTTGCAGCTTCAAATTCAAATTTGTCTTTTTCGGTTGCGGTTAACGGAAACGATGATTGACCGGTTGCTTGAGCAATCAAAGTGATGTTTTCCTTAGTAATCATAATTTTAAGAGGAAAACTATCGCTTGAATATTCACCTAAATATTGGTCTAAGTCTTCGGTTTTTAAAACCAATTCTTTAAAATCTGGAATAGTAAATGGTTTGTTAAAAAAATTACTCAAAGCCGCAATGGCAATGTTGTTATTGCTGTAAATGTTTCCGTTGGAAGTTAATGCAATCGCTAATTTTTCTTCAGGAATATAACTTAACATCGAAGTAAATCCATCAATTCCACCGGTGTGACCAAATCCTGTTTTATCATAAAAGGGTACTTTAAAAATGCCAAAACCAAATTTATCTTCAAAAGTGTTCATTAATTCCAAAGACTTTTGATTGATTATTTTTCCCTCAAAAAGGGATTTTATAAAAATCGTTAAATCTGTCGGATTAGCAACAATTGCGCCAGCTCCCATAGGAATAGACATGTCAGTTTCTGTTTGTTTAACCCATTTATCTTCAAAATCATACGAATAGGCTTCGTTGTTTTTAAGGTTGATTTTATCGCCAAAAAAAGTATTTTTTAATCCTAATGGTTTGATTATATTTTTTTCTAAAATGCTTTTGTATGGTTTTTTGTAGATTTTTTCTAAAATGTAACTCAACAAAACATAATTGGAATTGCTGTACTCATTTTTAGCATTTGGNGCAAAATCACTTTTGGCTTTTTCGATAATCGCCATCATTTCTGATTCCGATTTCGGTTGCGTATTGTATTTTAGGTATTCTTCGTCGCTAGTAAAATTGTGAATGCCACTTTTGTGGTTCAACAAATTACCAATTGTAATGGTTTTTGCGTTTTCTAAATTGGGAAAAAACCGCTCAATAGTTTGATTTAGTTTCAATTTTTTTTCTTCAATCGCTTTAAAAATCAAAGTAGAAGTAAACATTTTAGAAATGGAGCCAATCCTGTATTTTGAATTTTCAGTTGATTTTTTGTTGGTTTCAATGTCGTCTTTACCGATTGATTTGGCGTAAATAATTTTACCGTTTTCAGCAATGGCAATACTTCCCATGTATTTGTCTTTGCTCTCTAAAATAAAAAATAAGCTATCGAGCTTGGCAACATTTAGTTTTTGGGCTTGACTTGTTAAAACAAATAACAACAAAATTGGTGCATAAAATAATTTTTTCATCTTTTGTAAGTTTTAATTTTAGACTTGCTTTTATATATTTAAAAACTAGTTTCAGTGTTTATTTTTATATTCAAAATCTATCTTTGCAATAGTATTTGTAATTTTACCAAATCTAACAGAAAAAAATGAAAATCATTCAATTTATTTTAACCGCAATTTTATTAAATTTTTCTATTTCATTTGCGTCGGCCCAAGTTTATAGATTTAAAGCTACAAGTTTTAGTGTANTAGAGAAAGACGCTAAAAATAATTGGGGCAAGTGGNCCGAGCCAGAACAATCAACCGCAATCATTTCGCTTGATGGTAAAAAAGACCGCTTAGTTATTGGGACAAAAGAAATACANGTGTATAAAATNTTGAATTACGGAGAAAAAGTGGTCACACAATTTGACGAAACCATCGCTTTGGATTGTGCAGATTTGAATGGAAAACCATGCACAATCTTAGTTGTTACTCGAAAAAATCAAGACAATCGAAAACAATTTTATGTCAACTACGAAGATGTAAAGTTCGTTTATAATGTCTATGTTGTGAACTAATTATTTATCGGAAAAGAAACGCCAAATTCGATGTTTTTGGTGTTAAATCCAGCATTCGAACTTTGAAGTCCAGCATTAGAATTGTGTCGCAAACTCGGGCGAATGTCGAAAATAAGCTTTTGAGTTTTGAATGAAATCCCAAAAGATAAAACGTCTGAAAATGCAAACCCTTTGGTTAATCTTTCAGTCTCAGTGTNTGTAATCATTGGCCCAATGCTGCCTAGAATATAAAAACTTAATGATTTGGAAATTGGTTTTCTNATCAAAAATCCAACACCAAAAACATATTCGTTAATGTCTTTCAGTTTAGTATACTGCTCTCTTTTTTCCAAATAATTAGGTTCTTCTGGCTTAACAAAATAGAGATTTTTAAGTTGATGGGTTGCAAAATTAACTTCGGGTTGCAATAAAATTTGATATTCAAAATTTTTAGTTTTACTGAACGTATAATAGCATTGCAATTTATAATAGTGATTGGTATAAGAATAGTTGTTATTTTTAATTTCGCTTCCAAAACCATAATTAAAACCAACAGCAACAGGATGTTTACTATGTTGAGCAAATGTGTTGATGGAAAATACTAAAATTAGAATGATGGGTATTTTTTTAAGCATGTTTTTCTTAGGTTTATAAGGTTATTGGTTATGAGTTTAGAGACAAAAATAAAGTTTTTTTAAACTACTAGCCTAAATTAATCTGAATTCCTAAACTAGTCACCATTTTCTAACCTGATAACCTTTTCACTAACCTTATAACCTTTCAGTAACCTTATAACCTTTTTTCAAACCTCATAACCTTCTCTTAAACACATAACCTTTAAAGAAACTTCCTTAACTTTGCATCAAGTTTTCAAACTTATGACATTTTCTTATCCAAAAAACGAAAAGCTTAAAAGTAAAAATACAATAGATTTACTTTTTTCTGAAGGCAAATCTGTCTCAAAGTTCCCTTTGCGGTTGGTTTACACGCCAGTTGTATTAGAAAATGGAGAAAAATTGAAATTTGGTGTTTCCGTTTCCAAAAAGCATTTTAAAAAAGCAGTAGACCGAAACTATTTCAAAAGAATCTTAAGAGAAACTTATCGTTTGAACAAGCATTTGTTGATTGATGGTTTAGACCAAACATATGCGTTTATGTTTTTTTATCAAACCAAAGATCAGCTCAAATACGACGAAATTAACACGAAAACCATTCAGCTATTCGAGAAATTTTTGCTTCAAATCAAAAATACTTCAGATACTTAAATCTTTAGGGCGAAGTTTCAATCTAAATCATTAGTTTAGTGCGCTTTTATCTATAAAACAAAAATTAATTATGCTTAAAATCTTTCAGAAAAAATTTATTATACCGGTTGTAGCAGCGGGATTTCTATACGTTGGAACCAGTTTTAAAGACGATTTTTTTGAAATCGCCAAACAAATTGAAATTTTCACAGAGGTTTTCAAGACTGTCAATATGAATTATGTCGATCAAACCAATCCAGGTGAATTGATGGACAAAGCATTGAAAAGCATGTTGCTCGAGTTAGACCCTTATACCAACTATTTCAACGAACAAGATGTGGTTAAATTTAAAATAAACACCACTGGCGAATACACAGGAATTGGAGCAATGATGACCCGAAAAGAGGGAAAAGTGATAGTAAAAGAAACCTACAAAAACTATCCTGCAGACAAAGCTGGGTTGAAACCTGGAGATGAAATCACTCAAATTGGAGACATTGATTTAGCAGATTATAAAGACGACGCTTCACAATTAATGAAAGGCGCAAAAAACACTAAAATCGAAGTCAAATTTAAAAGGCAAGGAAAATTAAACACGGCTCAAATTGTTTTAGAAGAAATTGAAATCAAAGCAGTGCCTTTTTTCGCTAAAATTGATGATAAAACTGGCTATATTGTATTGTCGCAATTTTCTAGAAAAGCATCGCAAGAAACCAAAGAAGCTTTAGAAAAACTCAAAAGTCAAGGAGCAGAAAGAATTATTTTAGACTTAAGAGGAAATCCTGGTGGTTTGGTTACAGAAGCCGTCAATATTTGCAACTTTTTTGTGCCAAAAGACGAGGTTATTGTTACCACAAAAGCGAAAGTTGAAAAAAACAACAATGTTTTTAAGACCACTAAAGATCCTATAGATTTAGAAATTCCATTGCTTGTGATTGTTGATGGAAAAAGTGCATCCGCATCAGAAATAGTTTCAGGCGCATTGCAAGATTTAGACCGAGCAGTAATTATTGGAAGCAGAAGTTTCGGAAAAGGGTTGGTACAACGACCAATCGATTTAACTTATGGTACACAAGTAAAAGTCACCATTTCGAGGTATTATACGCCTTCAGGGAGATGCATTCAAGCGTTAGATTATTCTAAAAAAGACAAAGACGGAAAAGCCGTTCGAACAGAAGTTGCTAATTACAACGCTTTTAAAACCAAAAATGGCAGAACGGTTTATGATGGTGGCGGTATTCAACCCGATGTGGAATTAGAAGATACAAAACCGAGTTATATCGCTTTGGCATTGCAAAAAAACGATGGTATTTTTGATTACGTAACCAACTATTATTTTAAAAACCCAACGTTAGGTAATAAAATCCCTGCGATTTCTGATGCTGATTACGCAGATTTCAAAACGTTTTTGAAAACCAAAAAATACGATTTTAATACAGAGACAGAATTGACTTTGAAGAAAACGCTAGAAGCTGCTAAAAAAGAAAAATTAGACGAAACCATCTCAACAGAATACCAACAATTGTTGCTTGCAGTTCAAAAAAGTGAAGAAAATCAGTTGAATAAGTACCAAAAAGAAATTAAAAACTTAATTTTGGACGAAATAATTAAACGCTATCAATATAAAGAGGGATTGTATCAATATTATACCAAAAATGATGCTCAGATCAAGAAAGCGGTGGCAATTTTAAACAACACTCAAGAATTCAATAAAATAATTAAGAAATAATGCTGCGATTTTTAAAAATAGTCACGTTTTTAATTTTTGGAATGCTTCAAGCCCAAGAAGAGAAGGTTCAGTCGGTTTATTTTCAGTTTGATAAATTTAATTTAGACGAGAAGCAAGCCAATGATGTTGTCAATTTTATAAAAAACACGGATACTACACGCATCGAATCAGTTCAAATATTCGGATATACCGATGACATTGGCAAAGAAGCTTACAACTTTAAATTGTCTAGCAACCGTGCTAGTACTATTAAATCTCAATTGATAGCAAGCGGGATAAAAAACAAAATTATCGTAACCATCGAGGGCAAAGGACGCATTTTGATTGATGATGATATTGTAGAAAACCTGCCTGAAGTGCGCTCAAAAAACCGCCGTGTCGATGTGGTTTTGAATTTAAAGCCTTTGCCAAAAATAGAAATCCCTGGGTTTTTTACCACTTTGCAAAAAAAGCATGTTGTTGGCGACCACATCTATCTCGAAAACCTCTTGTTTGAACGTGGAAGTAGCAAGTTAAACCTTAAATGTAAAAACGATTTAGACAAAATGGCTAGGCTTTTGTTGAAGTACAAAACATTAGAATTTGAAATCCAAGGACACATTTGTTGCACACCTCCGTTTCAAAAAGAAGCCATTGATTTAGAAACCCGCAAGCGTCAACTTTCACAAAATCGCGCAGAAAACGTTTATAAATACTTGGTTGTTAAAAAAATTGCTAAAAGCAGAATGACCTTTAAGGGTTATGGCAACACCGTTCCGCTTGGAAAAGGTTCAGAGTATGACAGAAGAGTGGAGTTGGTGATTACAAAGATTTGATAGCATTTATTTAATTTATTGATAGGTTTTTCACGACTAAACAAGTAACAGTAATAGTGTCAGCTGCTTTTATTGTATTATAAAAAAAAGTCGCCTTATAAAATTAAAAATGACGCTGACAAAACAGATTTTGACTGAGTTACTTCTAAATTTTGGTAAAAAACCACAATTCAAAACAAAAAATTGCTTACAACTAAACAAGCCATTGCAAAGTTTTCTACCTTATGTTGCAGTATGCATTAAGCCACGGCAAACCTTCCTACACTATTTTTCAAATAAAATAAGGCACAGAAAAGTTTTCTACGTTATGCTGTCGTCTCAAACAAAGCACAGGAAAATTTCCCAATTAATGTTTCAAATAAAAAGATCCACAGAAAATTTTCCTGTGCGATGTTACAGTTTTGTTTAAAATTTAAAAAATCTTATTTTCTATCACCCGGAATTGCTCTTGCAGTATCGAGCATTCTAATCATATCTGATTCTCCTTTTTCTAGCGGTATTTGTTGTTTTCGGTTGATTTCTTCAAATTGTGCATTCAAAGAAGCAATTCCTAAATTGATTTCTGGCACCAATAGTTTTACTTTTTCGTAAGGAATTTGTTGTAAATTCATGTACAATTCCAACATTTTGATTTGCGTGGTCAAAACCGAAATCCTGCTTTTTACAGCTGTTGTTGCTATTGGTGGTGGAATTGCAAGCGATAAATCAGTAACTTTTTTAGACAAACTTTTAGATTTTTGTTGAAATGCACCAATCGAACTTTTTGGTTTTCTGTTGATGTCTTCTTTAAACAATCGCCATTCTACCCAATTGTTTAACAAAACTTGCGTCTGCGGATTTAGAGTCGGAACATTAAAATTCCAATCTTTATTGATGTTTTCAAAAACAAGTTCCTTTTTTTTGATGTCTTTTTCTTGTTCTATCGCCCGTTGATTATCATCGTTTTTACAACCTATTGTCAAAATAAGTAGCGCAACCAAACCAATTAATTCTTTTTTCATTTTTATGAAATTTGAATTGCAAAAATACTGTTTTGTTGTTCAGCTATTTAAAAAACCGGTGGTAAATTTTACTTTCTTATTTTAACTTTTCTGTTTTACGAAAACGTTATCTTTACACCATAAACTATTTCAAATGAATCCAAAAATTTTGATTATCGGGGCTTGTGGTCAAATCGGAACAGAATTGACACAAAAATTGCGCATGATTTACGGAACAGAAAACGTAATTGCTTCAGACATTCGAAAACTCAATGTGGATGTAGTAAACTCAGGACCATTTGAAGTCATCAACGCATTGGATTTTAATCAAATTGAACATTTAGTTGAGGTGCATCACATCACCGATATTTATTTGATGGCGGCTTTGCTTTCGGCGACAGCAGAGAAAAACCCAGCTTTTGCGTGGGATTTGAATATGAATTCGCTTTTTCATGTATTGAATCTAGCGAAAGCAAAAAAAATAAAAAAAATATTTTGGCCATCGAGCATTGCCGTTTTTGGACCAACAACGCCAAAAGAAAACACACCACAATACACCATAATGGAGCCTTCGACGGTTTATGGAATTAGTAAACAATCGGGCGAAAGATGGTGCGAATACTACAACCACGTTTTTGGTGTAGATGTGCGCAGTATCCGATATCCAGGATTAATAAGTTGGTCTTCGCCTCCGGGTGGCGGGACAACAGATTATGCGGTAGATATTTTTCACAAGGCTTTGTCAGACAAAAAATACGAATGTTTTTTATCGGCAGAAACAAAAATGCCGATGATGTATATGGAAGACGCCATAAATGCTACCGTAAAAATCATGCAAGCGGATGCAGAAAGTATTAAAATTCGTTCTTCTTACAATTTAGCAGCGATGAGTTTTACACCCACCGAAATTGCCAACGAAATAAAAAAGCATATCCCAGATTTTGAAATTACCTATCAACCAGATTTTCGACAAAAAATTGCAGATTCGTGGCCAGCAAGTATAGATGATGAATTTGCGAGAAAAGATTGGGGATGGAAGCACGAATTTGACTTGTCTGAAATGGCTGAAGAAATGTTGCGTCATTTACAATAAAAAAACCGTTCCAAAAGAATGAAACGGTTTGTTAGGTTAAGGTGCTAATTCAATTAGAACGAATAGGTAGTCGCCAATAAAACATAGGCAGTTGAACCCGTTGGAGCACCGTCTTTTTTGTTAAAGATATCTTTTGAAGCAGAGTCAAATCTTATTTCAGGGATAAAAGTTAAGTTGCCTTCTTTAAAGTTAAGCGATAAAGTATTAGCGATTACACTTGATTTTGCAGCATAAAACACACCATCTGCATCGTCAAAGTATTCTAATCTATAGGACAAACTCATTTTGCTTTTAACAGCATAACTTGCATATCCAATAGCAGAAAACCAATTGGCATCTAAAGCGCTGTCGTTATCGTCTTTTACCATCGCATAAGTTCCGTTAAAACCTAATGTTAGTTTTGTGTTCAACTTTTTGGTTCCTACAAAATCGAATTGCGTTTTGTTTTTGGTAGAAACAGGATTGCTGCTGCCCGACGTGAAATTGAAATAGGCACTGCCAGAATCTGCAACGTAACCAATTTGACCAATAAGTGTTTTTTGAGTTGATGCAGCTTCAGAAGTTGTTTTGTAATCTGTGGGGTTTGTAACTCCAGCCATAAAAACATATTTGCCAGCGGTGTATTGTGCTTTTACTCCCGTATTAAAAAACGGCCCGTTTGTGAAGGCATAGGACATGCTGTAATTTTTGTTATCAACGGCATCTACCAACTCATATCCTAAATGGGTGGCAAAACTACCCGCGATAACTTTGAAGCTTGAACTAAAATCATAAGTAACATAAAACTGTTTGATCATAAAAGTATTTGCNGCATCGTTGTAAGTAAATTCGCTTGCTCTTTTCCCAAAACCTAAGTCTGCAAATACAGAAGCTTTGCCAAATTTGTGCGATGCTTCAACGGAAACCATTCCGATTTCGAATGAATCGTGCGATTTTGTAAAACTTGTTAGGCTGTTGTCAACTCCTGCGAAGTCATATTTATAATAAACATCAGCCGAACCCGCAAAGACAGTTGCAGAAATAGTCTGAGCAGCTTCTTGTGCGTTTGCGGCGCCAATTGCCAATAAAAAAAGCCCTGCAGTTCGAAAAATACCTTTTTTAATAGTAGTAAAATTTGCTTTCATTGTTTTCATTTTTTAAAGTTAATTATTTTTGGTTAATTGTAGACAATAGAAAACACCATCAACAATATCTTTCAAAAAAAAGATGCTATTGAAAATGTTTTCAGTAAAAAAATATTCGATTTATTTATAAAAATTCTCCATGCTGAGAACGGTCAAGTCCTATTTCTTCTTGTTCTTCGCTAACACGTAAAGGTGTGATTTTGTTTACGATAAAGAAAAGTGCATAAGAAACGACAAAAGCAAAAACAGAAACACAAATTAAAGCGGTTACTTGATTTATCAATAATGTTGTTCCGCCGAATATGAGTCCTTGATTTTCACCTACTGCAGGATTTATTGCTTTTGATGCAAAAATACCAGTTAACAACATTCCTGTCATTCCGCCAACTCCATGACAAGCAAAGACATCTAGTGCATCATCGATTTTTCCTTTAGGAAATTTACTTACTACGAAATTACTTACTAAAGCGGCAAAAACACCAATAAAAATTGCAGAAGGAATACTAACAAAACCTGCAGCTGGTGTTATTGCCACTAGACCTACAACTGCACCGATGCAAGCACCCATTGCAGAAAGTTTATGTCCTAGTATTTTATCTAAAAAGACCCAAGCCATACCTGCGGCTGCCGCAGCAACTGTAGTTGTCCCAAGTGCTTGAACAGCCAAACCGTTCGCTCCAAGTGCAGATCCAGCATTGAATCCGAACCATCCAAACCACAACAATCCTGTTCCTAATAAAACATATGTAATACGTGCAGGAATTGCTTTTTGGGTTTTTCTTTTACCTAAAAACATAGCTCCTGCGAGAGCAGCCCAACCAGCAGTCATGTGCACCACAGTACCGCCAGCAAAATCTAAAACACCCATTTTAAAGAACAAGCCGTCTGGATGCCAGGTCATGTGTGCAACTGGTGCATAAACAAAAAGTATAAACAAAACCATGAATAGCATATAGGCCCAAAAACGAACTCTTTCTGCAAACGCACCCGTAATTAAAGCAGGGGTGATGATTGCGAATTTTGCTTGGAACAAAGCAAATAACATTAAAGGGATTGTTGGAGCTAAACCCCAAGCGGTGCTAGTGCCGACGTTTTGAAAAAACAAGTTTGAACTTGGATTTCCAATAAAACCGCCGATTGATGGTCCGAANGACAATCCGTANCCNACAATAACCCATAAAACAGTTACAATCAACATAGCGATAAAACTTTGTAGCACCGTGCTAATAACATTTTTTTTACCAACCATTCCGCCATAGAAAAAACCGAGGCCTGGGGTCATTAGAAGCACAAGTGCCGTTGCAACAATAATCCAAGCAGTATCGCCTGAATCAAATTTTACCGGATTCACTGCAGCAGGACCATCCGGAAAAATAGCATTTGAAAATAAGGTTAAAACCAGAATTGTAATTAGGATTACACTTAAAATAATTTTTCTCATAAGTATGTTTTTAGTTGAAATATGGCGTAAAAATATAAATTTNTATTAAACACCCCTAAAAAATAACTACTATAAGNTAATTTTTATGAATTAATTAAAATATACCCCTCAAAAAATTAGGGTTACGATTTAAAATAAAATATTTTAAGAATTTAATAATGGGGTTTTTGTTTGTAATTCAAAATGTATGATTTTTTTCATTCTTTTATAAATTATAGATTACCTATTTCTATCTGCGACTTTAATTGATTGTAGATTAGTGTGGATTTATATAAATTATGGCAGTTTAATTCTATAATATCAACCAAATCAATTTTTTTTATTTTCTTTGATAAAAAAAATGAAAAAGGCAATTTTATTAGTATTCATCGGTTATGTATTTGTTTCGTGCAAAACGAATCAGGGATTTGTTGCAGAAAACAAAGCTATGGTTGAAAATACTTTAAACCATTGGCATAAAGCAGCTGCTGCGGCTAAGTTGGATGAATATTTTTCATTGATGACAAAAGAGGGCATCTTTATTGGAACAGATCCAACAGAAAACTGGCAAAATGAAGCTTTTAAGGCATTCTCTAAACCTTATTTTGACAAAGGAAAAGCTTGGGATTTCAATTCAATTGAGAGAAATATTTATTTTGCAGATGATAAAAAGACCGCTTGGTTTGATGAACTTTTGGATACTCACATGAAGATTTGTAGAGGTTCTGGAGTTTTAAAATTAGAAAATGGAAGTTGGAAAATTGCTCATTATGTTTTGTCAATTACTATTCCTAATGATAATATTGACGAGGTAGTGAAGTCAAAAACCAAGTTTGACGATGAAATAATGAAAAATCTAAAGGAAAAAAATGGTCCTAAACAACCTTAAAGTTAATTCATCATTTGGTTGATTATATTTTTTAGCTTTTTAATTTATTAGTTTTCCATAAAATTTTAAGTTGTTCTAATTGTTCCAAAGTCTAAACCGAATTACTTCACTTAACTTTTATTCAAACAATAGTGTCGTGAATTTAATTTGTACGGAAAATCCTTTTACTTCCTTCTGGAACTTGAACTTGTTTCAGGTTAAAAAGTTAATGATTTGGAATCAAATTAGGATTATCTCAAAAAAAAACAGCCATCAATTGACGGCTGCTTCTATGTTTTAATTTCTTAAATCTAATTTCTGTTTTTAACTTCCACACATTTCACAATCTTCTGGGCCCGCATTTTTGGACAATTCAATCATTGCTTTATACTCTTCCGCTGTCATTGGTTGTACTTCAATATCAGAAGTGATCAAAACAGGTTGTTCTTTCACTTCGATTGGTTCTGCTTTTTTGTCATTGTTCAAAGTAAATTTAATTGCATCCACCGCTGCTTTTGTTCTTAAATAGTACATTCCGGTTTTTAAACCAGATTGCCAAGCATAAAAATGCATTGAAGTTAATTTGGCATAATTGGCATTTTGCATGAATAAATTCAATGACTGCGATTGGTCTACAAAATAACCTCTGTGGCGCGACATATCAATNATGTCTTTCATCGACATCTCCCAAACGGTTTTGTATAATTCTTTCAATTCTTGAGGAATATTCAAGTTTAAAACAGAACCATTTTCTCGCATCAATTGTTGTTTCAAATCTTCATTCCAAAGTCCTAATTTAACCAAATCCTCTAATAAATGTTTGTTGACCACAATAAATTCGCCAGACAAAACGCGTCTAGTATAAATATTAGAAGTATAAGGTTCAAAAGCTTCATTGTTCCCTAGAATTTGAGACGTGGAAGCAGTTGGCATTGGCGCCACTAAAAGCGAGTTTCTAACGCCGTTTTTCATCACTTCTTTTCGTAAACTTCCCCAATCCCAGCGGCCAGAAAGCTCCTCGTCTTTTAATCCCCACAGGTTGTGTTGAAATTCTCCTTGTGAAATTGGCGAACCTTCAAAACTTGAATAGGGTCCTTCTTCGATTGCTAATTCCATTGAAGCGGTTACAGCTGCAAAATATAAAGTTTCGAAAATTTCTTGATTCAAAGTTTTAGCTTCGTCGCTTGTAAATGGCAATCTTAACATGATGAAAGCATCTGCTAAACCTTGCACGCCAAGCCCAATCGGGCGGTGACGCATATTAGAATTTTCTCCTTCTTTAACAGGGTAGTAATTTCTATCAATAACTTTGTTCAAGTTCCTAGTTACTCGTTTGGTTACGGTAAACAATAAATCGTGGTTAAATTTTCCGTTATCAACAAACATTGGTAACGAAAGGGAAGCTAAGTTACAAACTGCAATTTCATCTTTGGAAGTAAATTCCATGATTTCTGTGCATAAATTTGACGAACGAATGGTGCCCAGATTTTTTTGATTTGATTTTCTGTTAGCAGCATCTTTATAAAGCATGTATGGCGTTCCTGTTTCGATTTGCGATTCTAGGATTTTCTCCCACAATTCATGTGCTTTGATTGTTTTTCTGCCTTTTCCAGCTTTTTCATAATCCGTATACATTTTTTCGAATTCTTCTCCGTGAACATCATATAAACCAGGACATTCATTTGGACACATTAAAGTCCAATTGCCATTTTCCTGCACCCGCTTCATAAATAAATCTGAAGTCCACATTGCAAAAAACAAATCTCGCGCACGCATTTCTTCTTTTCCGGTATTCTTTTTCAAATCTAAAAAGTCAAAAATATCGGCATGCCAAGTCTCGATATAAATGGCGAAACTTCCTTTTCTTTTTCCACCGCCTTGGTCTACATAACGTGCTGTGTCGTTAAATACGCGTAACATTGGCACAATTCCGTTTGAAGTTCCGTTGGTGCCACGGATATAACTTCCTGTTGCACGTATATTGTGAATAGAAAGTCCAATTCCACCGGCAGATTGCGATATTTTGGCAGTTTGCTTTAAGGTATCATAAATGCCGTCGATACTGTCGTCTTGCATTGCTAAAAGGAAACAAGAAGACATTTGTGGTTTTGGCGTTCCGGCATTAAACAGCGTTGGTGTAGCGTGTGTAAAAAACTTTTTCGACATTAAGTCGTACGTTTCTATCACAGATTTTAAATCGTCTAGGTGAATCCCGACAGAAACCCTCATTAACATGTGCTGAGGTCTTTCTACAATTTTACCGTTGATTTTGAGCAAATAAGAACGTTCTAAGGTTTTGAAACCAAAGTAATCGTAGTTAAAATCGCGGTTATATATAATGTGAGAATCTAAAAATTCTGAATTGGCTTGGATTACGTTGTGCACTTCTTCAGACAGAAGCGGTGCTTTTTGGTTTGTACGTGGATTTACATAAAAATACATTTCCTTCATGGTTTCAGAAAAGGATTTTTTGGTATTAGAATGCAGGTTAGAAATAGCTATTCGAGCTGCTAATTGAGCGTAGTCAGGATGAGCAATCGTCATTGAAGCGGCAGTTTCTGCTGCTAAATTATCTAGTTCAGAAGTTGAAACGCCATCATAAAGCCCTTCAATTACGCGCATCGCTACTTTCACAGCATCTACCAAATCATTTAAACCATAACACAGTTTTTTGATTCTATCTGTGATTTTGTCGAACATTACAGGCTCTTTGTGGCCGTCTCTTTTTACTACGTACATAAAATTTTGTTTTTGTGAAAAAGCAAATCCCTTTGCAATTTCGGGTTAATTGTAAAACATTATTAATAATCTCTTTCAGGGTTTTTACAATGAAAGATTTTAAGAACTAATTAAAAATCAGCATCAAAAGTAATTTTTTGCGCCTCAACATCCGTGTTCATAACGCCTGCTTTTTGGTATTCTGCCACTTTTTTCTCGAAGAAATTGGTTTTTCCTTGCAACGAAATCATGTCCATAAAATCGAATGGATTGGAGGTGTTGTATTCTCTTTCGCAACCCAATTCTACCAAAAGGCGGTCTGCTACAAACTCTAAATATTGCGTCATTAAACCGGCATTCATTCCTATTAATGAAACAGGCAAAGATTCTGTAATGAATTCTCTTTCAATTTTTAAAGCATCAATTATAATGGCGCGAATTCTATCCTTTGGAACTTTATTCACCAAATGATGGTTATGTAAATGAACGGCAAAATCACAGTGAACACCTTCGTCTCTTGAAATTAATTCATTTGAAAAAGTCAATCCTGGCATTAGCCCACGTTTTTTCAACCAATAAATAGAACAAAATGCGCCAGAAAAGAAAATGCCTTCAACAGCAGCAAAAGC
>JGI25914J50564_10000207_pt1 | contig 18979 bp, 15 predicted proteins | sample LauGreSuBDMM15SN_2_FD_50564 | JGI IMG/M metagenome (IMG submission 50564) | reverse complement strand
GACGGAGCAGGAGGAGCAGGAGGAGCAGGTACTGGTGACGGAGTAGGAGGCACTGGAGACGGAGCAGGAGGAGCAGGNACTGGTGACGGAGCAGGAGGCACTGGAGACGGAGCAGCAACCTTGCGAGAAACACACCGATTATCTTTTTTTCGATATGTATAGTTTTTACGACATCTTTTACCGGTTCGAATATAAGAATCTGGTTCGACCATAGTTTTTTTAATAGGAAATGCTTTAATAAATAAACGAGAATTTTTTACTAATTTATCTATAATAGTTGGAGGTATATCGTTAACTTTTTCTATTTTTCCACTATATAAAAGTGTTTGTAATTTATTATTTAAAATATCATTTTTTTCTATTTTGCCATTTGTTTTTTTCACAACATATAGTTCTAAAGTATGAGGATCATCATATAGTCTATATTCAAATAAATCTTTTATAATATCGTATAATGTTTTAAGAACGTATGTTTTATCGTCCCATGGTAAATGTATAACAGATGAATCCAACTCTGGATATATTTTGCCATCCGGAAATGTTATATTTACATAGACCGGGTACCTTTTTTCTTTTTCTTTTTCTTTTTCTTTTTGGCGAACACATCGTTTTGTTTTTTTAACATGTCTATACCCTTTATCACATCTTTTTCCTTCAATTTTCGGATACCATTCCATATACTATACATTTAAAAAAATGATTACAAAAATGGATTTTTAGTTAATTCCATACTTTTTTCTATTGTAACGTTAACATAGTTCCTATAATTTATAAAAATTTTTACCTGTTTTTAAATTATAGGTTTGTGTTTAAAACTTTCATTCTCCAAAAATGGCATTTTGTTTAAATAGTATGAATAAGTATTTTTCAATTTTTATATTTCGGTTGAGAGTTATTACAAGTGCTACACAACGTTCTTAACACTGCATTTTCTTTATGATACTGTATCCATTTTTTTTGAAAGTCACGATCTAACTCATTGAAACATTTCATATGACTTTCTGTATTATCAAATTTTTCAGGAATAGGTAAATTATTCATTTTCATAAAATCATCATATAATTTTGCAAAAGGAGATATGTCGCTATGATGGTCTACTTCTAGTCGTTCATAACTATGACATATCTCACAAAATATTTTGCAATTATTATTTTTATATTCTTTTATCTGATCTTCAATAGAAACGCGCATAGCTATTTTTAAGTTATTTTTTGGTTTTCCTGTTATACAATTGTTTAATACAGATACATCATCTATCTTTCCGTCCTCTTTTATAATATAAACAACCAATTCTTTTTTATATACAGGATTATAATTAATTTTAATATCCACAAATCCAATAAATTTTTCAGGATAATCAGAATGTTGTTTAAATACTTCACAGAAATCTTCAAATTCAATAGCATACTCTGTTTTAACACTATTGCATACACCAATTTTATGAATCATGTTACGAAAATGTTCTTTTAAACTTTTTTGTGTTTTGAATTGCTGTATTGGCATATGACAAATAATATATCTTTTTATTTTTATATTATTATCAATAATAATGTAAAAAAAATACCTGTAAATAGCAAAAAGTTAGACAAATAAACAATAGCAAAACTTACCGATGATTGAAGCCCAATTAGACGAAGAGCGCGCGGCAGACATCCATCTCCAACTCCGTTTTCATGTAGCGCTTTTTCTTTTGTTTCTTGATTGGAGCCCATGGTGCTTCGTCCACAGTTGCTTCGTCCACAGTTCCTTCGTCCACAGTTGCTTCATCGCTGTAAAAGATGCCGTCGACGCTTTGAATATTGAATGCTGACTTGATCGTGAAGTCGTCTTCCATCTCAACTTCTTGAAGTTCAAATGGATTTTCGCTTGTTGGAACCCAGTTGTGTGCTTCTTCGTCCCAGATAACAACCGAGTTTGGATTAGTAAAATAGCGATGGTACGAACCTTTCTTGTTGACGATGAATTGAACGATAGTGTCAAGCGTGTTTGGATCGAGACCTTTCGACTTGTCCAACGCAACTTGAATATCGCCTCCGCGAGTACGAAGCGGTTCTTGACCGGATTCGAGCATCTTGAGGATTTTTTGAGGAAGATGATTCTTGAAGTGCACGAAGTAGTACGAAGAATTGGATGTTGCAGTCATCACGAAATCGACACGCGCTACCTCACATTTCGTCCATGCAGCGAGGCATTCGGAAATGGCCGATGGCGGCACAGATAGGTTGTATGCGAAAACGAAGAGAGAATAGTTGCTGGCCATGTTTGATTATGTTAATCGGAATACATTCACTACTTTGATAAAATCATTTCAATTTTTTTTTGAAACCGCCATATGTTTGTAATCGTTGTTTATCAAATTTTGAATACGAACATGAAAAATCTATAAAAATACATTGTGCACAATTTTGTATAAGATGTAAAATATCAAATAATTGTATTACATCACGCTGATTCCTAAACAAATTAATATAATTACCTTCTTCATCAATTAACAAAAGTACATTGAAATCGAGACCTTTTATCAGAAAATTTTTATTAAACATTTTTTCATTTCCAACATATTTTTTACTTTTATCTTTGGAAGATGCATATTTCCAATCTAATGATTCATCTTGCTCGTCATCTGCATCTGAATCAATACTGATTCTACGACTTGTGCTACGACTACCTCTACGAGTTGTGCTACGACTACCTCTACGAGTTGTGCTACGACTACCTCTACGACTACCTCTACGAGTTGTGCTACGACTTGTGCTACGATTTGTGCTACGACTACCTCTACGACTTGTGCTACGACTGGTATCACTATCAGAATCGTCGTCTTCTTCTTTTTCTTTTTCTTTTTCGTTTCTTCTAGCTGTAAATCTTTTTGTAGGTAATGTTTTAACATAACATTTTGCATTTTTTCTAGATTTTAAAAATACACTAAAATGATGATCTTTTCTAAAATGTTGTTCTACACATATATCTACTAACATGTATTCCATTTCATCTTCAATCGTTTTTACATAATCACCCTCTTTATTTTTAAATGTTCCATCTGTTTTTATTGGTTCTAATGAAGTATCAATCGATTGTATTATATTGGGTAATTTGGTAAATGCACATAACCCATTTTCTACTGAACTTATTCTCGCTACCGGACATGGAATATATTGTTCTGCAAGTAATTCTCCATGACACAAGGCAAGTAAACGAACTGTACCTCTATATCTTTTCATTTTTTCTATAAATGTTTCATATTCTTCTTTTGATTGCGTATATCCACACAACGTATAAAAATCAAATTTTAAATAATTTGTACTTGAACTTATAAAATCAAATAAATCACGTATATTTATACTTATATTACCGCGTAATAAAGGAGGGTCATAGGCAACATTTCGTATTGTATCTATTTTATCTGTATCCATATTCCATTTACATTTCAATGATACGGACGGATAAATATATTTGTCTACTTTTGTACCAGGAGAACGTAATTTCAAAACGCCATAATGAGTATCTTCTCTATGTGGTTTGATTGGTTCTAACAATAGTTTCAAAATACCATAATATTTTTTATCTTTTTTCCATTTTCCATAAAAAATTATATTTTTATTTTTATACGTAAATTGACCATTTCCATGCCTTTTATTATTTTCCCAATTTCCATCATATACGCCAATCGGATAATACATTCGACCTAATCCATGACGAACATCTTCTTTCCATGCACCAATATATATGTGTTTATTTGCATATGTCATTTTTCCCTTACCATCTTTTATTAATTTTTTCCATGTACCTTCATATATATCCATTTGTTGTTGTCCCATAAAATTTGTTATATATTCAATTGTTCCTTGTCCATCTTGTTCATTTTTCCATATACCTTTATAAACAATATTTCCTTTATCAGATGTAAATGTTCCTTTACCATATATGTTATCCTTTTTCCATTCACCATCATATACATCACCATTATCATATATAATAGATCCTTTACCATTTTTTTTATCATCCAGCCATTCACCTTCATATGATTTTTCATCCCCAAAATATAAAATTCCATATCCATGTTTTAACCCATTTTTCCAACCACCTTCATAAGATGCATTCATGGAAGTATACGTCATTTTTCCTTCGCCATTTGGTTGTCTTAATTTTTCACCCCATTCACCTTCATACACATTTTCATCTGCATAATATATTATTCCTTTGCCTGTAAATTTATCTTCCCATATTCCTTCATATTGGGTTTCATCTTCGTATTTCATAATTCCTTTACCATATATGTTATCATTTTTCCATTCACCAACATACACAGTTCCATCCGAATAATACATTGTTCCGGTTCCATTCCTAACATTTTTTTTCCATGTACCATTATATTCTTGATTATCTTTTACCCATTTTATTGTTCCTTTACCCTCAAACATATTATTTACAAAATTTCCTTCATAAATAATTTCATCTCTATAATTAAGTACTCCGTAACCATGCGGTTTACCATACCGGTTCAACTCTCCTGTGTATTTATTACCATTTTTAAAAGTGGTCGTCATACTATAAGATATAGATTAATTTGCAATAGATTGCGTAGCAAGCCGATCTGCTTCTCTGTTTCCAATCGAATGTACATCTTCATTTGTAGTATGTGCAGCAACATGTAAAAGGGTAATGGAATATTGTTTCACTAAAGTGTGTACCTCTTTTACTAATTCTACATTAGGAATGTCGGCGGGCCAACCTTTTTTAACACATTTATCTCCATATGATTTTGCACACAACATTGCATATTTAGAATCGGTATAAATACCAATTTTTGTATACCGATTTGCTACTAATTTAATTGCTTCAATTACTGCAGTTAACTCAGCAACATTATTTGTTAATTTTCCGGTAATTAATCTAACACTACAATTAAGAGGATTATTTTCGGAAAAATAAATACCATATCCGGCAGTTGCATTTTTTGTTCCGTTTCGGCTACATGCTCCATCTGTATATACAATAATATCATATACATTTTCTTCTGTTGGTTGATCACTTATATAGGTTGGACCATTTTTATGAAATTCTTCTGCTTCTGCATATGTTTTGAATTTCTTATATTTTGGTTTTTTGTGAATTTCCTTTTTACAATCATCCCATGTAGTAAATATACCATTTTGGATATGACCCGTATAAGTAGCATAATAAGGCATATACAAAGTATAATTATATTCATTTAAACTATTTTAAAAAAATATAAGTAATAAGTATGGATGATATACGTAAAGTTCAATTTTATGTACCAAAAGAAATAGTAGATAAGTATGGTAAATCCACCGAAATAGTGGCAGTAGATGAAAACGGAGAAGAAATTATATTTGATATTGGTTCTGTAAGTAAATATAATCAAATAATATTTTATAATCCAAATAGTTCATATGCTTTATTAGAACAAGTTAATTTTGCAATAGATTCAATTAACATTCAACAACCTAAAACATTGGATAATGAACCAATAATCTATTTAACAGGTTATTTTACAGATAAAAAATCAAATTCATTTGGATTTTCAAAAAAAATGAAAGAAGAAAGAATTCAATTGAATAATCCGTATGATAAAAAATGGAAATATATATTATTTTCAAATGAACAAATATTAAATAAAATTTCACTACGTATTGATAGAGATATTGTTACAATAACTAAAAATACATGTATAAAAATTAAGCGAACGTTGAATAGTAAAACATATGAATTTAAATGTTTATCTGTGACTGATGTCGGCACAGCTTATAAATTGGGAGGGTTAATATATGATTCAGAAAAAGGGAAAACAGTAGATACTTCAAGAGGTAAAGAAGTTGCTATTGTTATCAATAAAAAAAATTCAAATATTACACTTGTTGCAAATAATAAAGAGTATGGAATATCTCTTGTATCTATTCAACCATGTATAAATGAACCAACCAGAGATTCTGAAGATGGAAGATATTCTGATAGAGACAGTAGAGGATCAGTTGACAGATATTCTGATAGAGACAGTATAGGATCGAAATATAGATATTCTGAAGATGGAAGACAGTCATCTGAATCCAGCGACGAGTCAAAATTAATAGATTATCAAAACGAAGAACAACAATTAAACGATGAAATAGCCATTTTCAGGGAAAAAAAGCCGGGAGATTGTGTAAAACTAATTATTCTTAAAGAAAAAGAACTATTCCAGAGATTTTTTAAAATCAAAGAAATAGTAGAATCATCCAACGAAATAGTGATCGTAGGAGAACTATTTTCAGTATCATTGAATAGGTGGGCACCGTATTTAATATATAATACATCAGAAGATACTATATGGAGATTAGTACCAATTATAGATGGACAAAGATATAACGCACATGTTTTAGAATTAGTCTCTATAGATTTTGAATGTCAACCATCTGAAGTTCCAGGTCCAAATATTGTACCAGCAAATGTAGCACCTGCCCAATTAGTAAACCCATCAAATGTAGCACCTGCCCAATCAGTAAACCCAGCAAATGTAGCACCTGCCCAATTAGTAAACCCAGCAAATGTAGTACCAGATACTACATCCAAATTGTTACAGAAGAATGAAAATGAAAATGTTAATGATGATTTAAATAATTTTATTAACACTATAAATGTAAATAATTGTATTACATTAATAACTAGTAAAGGTAATTTATTTCTTTTAAAAATTACAAACAAAAAAACTAATCTTGTAAACAGCGAATATATAATAAATGGATTCATTGAAAATAATGATGGTGGATGGGATACACATCAATCCACACTTACTGTAAGTTATAAAGACAAAAATATAAAATTAAAAATAGGAGATGTAACACATGAAATATTTAATATAAATACAAATAGAAACAAAATTAAATGTTCAGATACACCCACGCAATCAGTTGAAACCATTAGACAATCAAGTGTGCAATTGGAACAACAAAAAATACAAGAACAACAAAAATTACAAGAACAACAAAAATTACAAGAACAACAAGAGAGACAGTTACAACAACAATTACGAGAGCACATAGAACAAGAACAACAATTTAAGTTACAAAGGCAATATTACCAGCAACCATTTGGTCAACAACAACCATTCAGTCAACAACAACCATACGGTCAACAACAACCATACGGTCAACAACCATACGGTCAACATCAGCAATCATACGGTCAACATCAGCAACCATACGGTCAACATCAACAACCATACGGTCGACAACAGCAACAACAACAGCAACCATACGGTCAATATCAGCAACCATTTGGTCAACAACAACAACAGCAACCATACGGTCAACAACAGCAACCATTTGGTCAACCGCAGCAATCATACGGTCAATATCAGCAACATCAACCATTTGGTCAATATCAGCAACCATACGGTCAATATCAGCAACCATTTGGTCAACAACAACAACTATACAATCAACAACAATCATTTGGGCAACCGCAACAACCAATCGACCAACAGAAACAATTGTCTAAACAAAAATCATCGACTCAAAAACAACAAAATACACCTCTATTTCAAGAAAAATTTAATGATCGAAATCATTTAAGAAGTTATGCACAACTCGCATTATTAAAATTACGCGGTGCAAAATTATTAAATGCAATAATATCAGAGAACGCAAAGATTACAGGCGGATTCATAGGTGGTGTAGTTAATGATGATACTAGCATAATTAACGACGGATGTAATAAATTAATATTTCAATATGTTTTGGAACAACCCCCTGGAAATTATACATATCCTACCGCGTTTTTTCAAATTGATAAAATAGAAACAACAGGAGAAGGTACAATAATACATGGCAAAGAGTTTACATTTAATAAAGAAACCAAAAAATATGTAGTAGTCAAATACTCAAGTATTGATTTTAATAATAATAATGCAACATATGTATTATCACCTGCTATTAAATGTATTATCAATATGGATACATTAAGATTAGCTGATTGTTACACGGATCCTCGAAAAACTAAAAAAAATAGTAAAAAAGACGCAAATATAGTAATTGATTCTAAGATAAAAGAAGCAACTATTGACACACAACAGGCTTTAAAAGACGCAAAAGATGCTAAGGAGAAAGTTGAAGATGCAAAAGCACATGAAGCAGCTGTTGTTGAAAAAGCTAGGCAATATCAAGGAAATCCTGATGTATTAAATGAACTTCAAACAATAAGGGAACAAGTTAAACAATTAGAGGCACGTAATATTGAATTTGAGCGTATAGCTCATGACGCACAAGACAATCTATCCAACTTAAAAAGTAAATTTGATCAAGCAAGTAAATATTTTGGAGATACAGTTGCTTCAGTACAAGGAAATTTTCCTCAATTGTTTAGACAAAATTCGGCAAATCAAGTAGGTAGATTTGTTGAAGATACACAACTAAAAAGTTTTCCTCTGTTGTCCACTTATCCATTTATTGATAAAGGTGAAGAAGAAAAAAGTTCTGAGATTGATGAAGGTAATGTTGCAAGACTATTGTCGGCGCAAAGAAATGTTGAAGATAGACCTGTGGATAGAAGACGCGCATTAAGAGAAGGCGAATTACTATCTTTATTAGAAGAAGAAAAAGCACAAGAATTCATTGGTGAAAAAAATAGTGTTTTACAAGGTTATGATGCTTCTAGACCATATGAAGAAATAAATTTACCACCACGACGGTCAGATAGAACTTTTAGGATTAAATATGATAACCGAAGTATAACAATAACAGACACAAAAACAAACCAATCACAAACATATAATTCAAATGATTGTATTACATTTAATACTGGTGAAAACGGACAACCAAAAGTTTATTTTAAAATAGCACTTATACTAAGTGAACAAAACAAAATAACAGGAAATATATATATACCTATATCAAATGTACAATGGAAAATGGTAAAAGATTCTGGTAATGATATATACTCATTTAGTTTTGATAAAACAAACAAATTTGATAAATCGGATGAATCTTTTGAAGTATCAAACAATCCATTGTCTTCTAATCGTATGTTAGATTGGAATTCAATTGATCTTTCTGCAGAAGGATGTGCGCCAAGAACCCCACCACCACCACCACGACGTGATCAGAATACACAAGGTGGTTCCCGAATAAAAACATTAAGGCGTAATAAAAACCGTTATTCACGTTGTAAATAATATATATTTATATGTTATGTCCTATGATATAGTTACTGTTAATTATAGCATAGAATTATATAAAAATAAACCTATTTTGTTTGCACATGCTGCCCCTGTAACGGAATCATATCATGAAAATGGTGAAAAAAAATCTAACATAATTGAGTATAATAAAGGAAGAAAAAAACGTTTTGTACCTGGATATATAATTGTATTTTTTAGATTTTACCCAAGTTCTCCTACTACTACGCAAACCTATTTTTATATTAAAGATATAGGGTATAAAAACAATGTAGGCTACACCAAAGATACAGTTTATATTCTTACCGGACTTGTATGGAATAACAGAACAAATAATTGGACACCACATGAAATTAAATTAAAAAATGAAACCCCACTTACACTTTTATCAGAAAATCATACCATTTTTTTTAAGATACCTCCTGTATTAAAAAAACGTTTATTAAAATATATTAAAGGTACTAATTTGCACATCGATCCAAGAGTAATACATAGAACCAGAAAAAGTGTAAGGGCAACTAACAGTATAGATAATTTAGAAATAAGACCAAATCCTGTAATTATTGCAAGACCAGAAATTGATTTGGACAAACCTTTAGAACCAGGATCAGGACCAAGAATGCCATACGGAGAATTCACTAGAAAAGTATCTGAATTATATAAACGTATTAGTCAGTACACTAATCCAAATGACAAACAAGATATTATAGTGTTAATAGATAAGTTAGAAAGAGAATTAGACAACATAACACAGAATGGTGACAAATATCGTGATCTTGACATTGGAGTCAAATTTCGCAAAATTAAAGATGAATATAAATATTTTTTTGAATTATCTACATTTATTGATACAATAAAAGAGGATGGATGTATCACTATTCTACAACTAGATAGTAACGAACAAATAAAAATGAAAGTAAAAAATATAAAGGATTTAGTTGATGGTAAAAAACAAATTAGTACAATAGACACGAATGAAACTTATTTAATAAATATAAATACAAATTTAAACGATATTACGATGGATATATTATCAGATGACTCCAAAGTTGTAAAGTCTAATGTACGTATAACATTTGTAATAGACAAGGGTATAAATTGTAGTGAGACATCAGATGAAACTCCATATGACGCTGAAGTAGACGCAAAATATGTAGAATTTGATAAAACCCTAACAGACTTAGAAGCAACTGTTAATCAATATAAAACAGGAGATGAAAAAAGCAGTTTTGAACAAGAAATTGTTAACATAGATAAGTTATTAGAATCAAATCTACAAATTAAAGAACTTTTAGGAAACAGATTAATTGAATTACAACAAAACCATCTTAAATATTCCAAATTATCTGACCTTATTGATTTACCCAAAGATGGTGGTTGTCGTATTACTATTCAGCCCGAATCAGATGAAAATTTTGAAATAGAAATAGCTACTATAGATAAATATGATAAAAATACTGACCTAACCTCAATTGGCTATAATATCGGAAGTAGTGCAGAGACATATATAATAACTATAAATCATTTAAATTTAAATAATATTGTCATGAAAATAGGAACAAATAAAGAGGATGCAAAAAGTAAACCAGGTATACCTATAACAATTTTAAAGGTAGATTGTTCTAACCCAAATATAGAAGCCACTGCAGGATTTGATCCTGGTACAATTCAACGGTTACTGGAAAAAAATATAGCTAATCTTCCAACTTTGTCACCTGCAGATCAGAAGTTTAGAAAAGACATGGAACAAATATTAGCTCTTAATGCACTCCCACGCACTATAGAAACCGTAGACCATATTGATGAGTTATTAGCTAAATTACAAAGGGACAATGATAATACAGAAATTAAAATTAGTGACGATTTGAAAGAAAAATTCAGTAAATTGAAAATAAAAATAGAGGGTTATCAGAAAAAATTTATTCAGTTAAAAAATTTATTGGATGAATTTGATAAAAATGGTTGTATTACTGTAAGTTCACAAGAAACAAAAGAAACAAAAGAAACAAACCTAAAAATATTAAATATAACTGATGATGCTGCCAACAATATGAAACTAATCACAACAGAAAACGTTGATAATACACTCGACCCACAATCACCAACCCATGAGATATATGTAAATAAAGGCGATATTATGGATATTAGTATGAATATACTCAAAAATAATGATTCAATTAAAATACCTATAAAAATTATTGTTGATAAAGGTACAGATTGTAATACACCTTTGGAAAGAGATCCTAGCCAAGAACTTTTAAGAGATTCGACACAAGATAATACCAGAGATTCTGACGAAGATCCTTCACTAAGTCAACCTGATAAATCAGTACATGTAGAACGTGGTTCAGCCGTAGCCGAAGAATCTTTAACAGCAACACATGATATTTTGGGTAATGCTTGGTCTTATATTCAAGGTCAAGGAAACCCTTTACATGGTTCAGAAGAATCTAAATTTTCTGGTGAAAATGGTGTAAAATCTGAAAATTCTGGTGAAAATGGTGTAGAAAAATCTAACATTTCTGGTGAAAATGGTGTAGAAAAATCTAACATTTCTGGTGAAAATGGTGTAGAAGAATCTAAAAATTCGGAAAATAGTATTCCTCCCGAATGGAGTGACCAAATTAGATTAAAAAAACTCCCAAAATCTTGGTTTGGAACAAGATCTAAAAAAACCAATACAAATCAACCCAATACAGCTGAACCCAATACATCTCAATCCAAATCAGTAACAAAAAAAAACTGGTTTTCATCACTATTTGGACTTTCCAACACTTCGGTTAATAGTCCAATTGTTACACCTCCATCAGAGTTTGAATTAGGAGGGTTACATGGACCCAAAGAAAAAAGTGAACAATTTTTACGTAATTTTAAAAAAAAGGTTGACGATTTAGAATCATTAGTAACAGTTGCAAATACAAAAAACGAAATATTTAAACTTATGCAACAAGCAATACACCAATATAACTACAACAAAGACGCTAACACAATTCTTGATAAAGAACAGCCTGAGTTTCAAGAACTTAGAGAAAAATACAACCTATTAGTTATTAAATTTAGAGAGAATTTAACAAAACCAGAAAGACAAACTCTTCGATCTCTACTGATTCAAAAAGAGTTAATTATAGATATGATTGATAACCTAATTGCCGACATAAGAAAAGATTTAACCAACATTCCTGTAGACAAAGGAATTGTACAAGAAAAAATTAAAAATTTAAAAAAATTATTAATTGATCATCCTAAACTTAAAGAATTAAAATTTGGAACTATTATCGATGAATTTAATAGTCAGTTAGAAGTTATTAATGATTCGAAATGTGATATATTTGATACCACATATTTACAATTAATTGAAGAAATACGACAATTTAAAGGCAGACAATATGAACATCCCGTTGATGATGCTAAAAGAGTAGCAGATGCATCAATCCTAAACGATAAGATAAATACTTTTAACGCCGCGGGAAACGCCGAAAATTGCCCAGTAAAAAACCGTTTTAACACACTTATACGTGCTTTTAATGACGCAAACGGTATTAGTGGAGGTAAACGAACCGTACGAAAAAATAAAACTCGCCGTTTAATGACAAACCGGCAACACATGAGGCATTGTAAATGATTCATGTACTCTACCTTCTCTAAGATAAGCAATATCCATTTCATCTATCTCTTTTTTCGAAGTATTACTTGTCATAATCAATATAACCTTTCTATAAATAAACATATCATCCAGAAATGTCGTCCATGTTGTTTTATTATGAACCGAAGTAGGTATTTCTTTATTATGAAATACCTGTTGCTTATGAATATTTTGTATCATGATATCCACTTCTTCCAATACAACTATCAATGGTTTATCATCTATGTCTGCATCCAACACTAACATACTCATTTGATCTCCCGGATCTGTTGGATTAAACGAATGACAATATTTCCCTCCCAATTTTTTTGCTATCAAATAACCAATCGAACTTTTACCTGCATGACTCACCCCATCTATAAAAATAGTTGCCCTCCCTTTTTCCGTATACATTTGTATTACCTTTTCAATAATTGGTATCTGATCTCCTAACGGCGTAAGATGTGTCAAATCCAGTTTATACGATCTATAAAAGAAATTCTTATACACTCCTGCACGAATCAACATTTCTATTTTATTACATTCTACTTGAGGTTGTATATCCAAAACTGGTATAACATTCTCTTCTTTGTGTTCTGTTATCTTTTTATAATAGGAAACATGCGTAATAATATATATTTTGGGATCTTCATACGTCATATTATCAATGTATCCAATACAATTTTTACCTACGAAGAATCCAGAATTTACCTCTTTTCCGTGTACAACCTTGGTACAAAACGCAATAATATCTTTATTCAATAATTTAATAATATGCTGTGTTGTTTCTTTATCTTCAAAAATGAAATAATACTTATAATTCAAAAAATAACACAATACAATAAATATTTGTAATGGATTTATATAATATACAATTCCTCCCAATATCATGGAATGGAATGACAACATATATGTATACCCAACGTGTTTTAATATAGATTTTAAAATTCAATTAAAATCTATACTAAATGTATGCCCTATTCTATGCGAAAATTACCAAACAAAAATTTATATCGTGTCTACAATAGACGAACAAAACGGGTCACTGCATACGGCACTACTTTAGAAAAGGCAAAAAAACAAATACGATATTTATATATGGTGGACAGAATGAAATTAGGTCCATGATAAATTCTTCAATTTGCCAATCATAATTGCCTTCTTTAAATAAATTTGTATCAAATTCAACTCTTTCGATTCTTTATGAGGAATATATTTATAAAATCGTGCATGAAGTTTATTCATTTGTTCTTGATTGCTTCCTCTCATAATGGCTAATTCTAAATCAGTTAATATATTGTACCCTTTGGCAATTTCGGATTTACTCAATAAATCAAGTGATTCCATTTTACCATCATTCCATAAAAGTAATAGTATTCAATTTTAAAAAAATAATATGTAATACTATGAAAATATATTATGGACTTCATAATTTAATTGATGTTACATCTATTTGTATGACACAATTAATGAATAATAATATTATAACAATTCCATATGGTGATGGTAATAGATCAAAATATTTTACAGATCCATTACCTGGAATTCATAAAAAAATAGTCATTGAACATAATGGTATCTCATATTACGATGAATACATAAAAATAGTTATAAATATAGATACAAATGTCATAACCAAAACAAATCAAGAAATTCAATCTATATTAGTAGATAAACAATCTACATTATCTATAAATCATGGAAATTTCAATGAAGAATTGCCAGAACAAAAAATGGCCGTTCGATATTTAACTGGTAACGAAAAAGTATTAGAAATAGGTGGAAATATAGGAAGAAATTCATTAATTATTGCCTCTATGTTAAATCATACAGATTTCGTATCCTTGGAAAGTAATCCGATTATTGCAANACAATTAATAGAAAATAGAGATTTAAATCATTTACAATTTCATATCGAAAATTCTGCATTATCAACTCGCAAATTAATTCAAAAACACTGGGATACAAAACCAAGCAATGTATTAGAACCTGGATATAATTGGGTAAAAACAATTACACTACAACAATTAAATGAAAAATATAATATTGTTTTTGATACATTAATATTAGATTGTGAAGGTGCATTTTATTATATTTTAATGGATATGCCTGAAATACTAACCAATATTAAATTAATTATTATGGAAAATGATTATCGGGATATATCACACAAAAAATATATAGATAACGTATTACAAAAAAATAAGTTTAATGTAGAATATAGTGAACAAGGCGGTTGGGGACCGTGTTCGTATAATTTTTTTGAAGTATGGAAAAGATAGATTTATTCTGAATCCCAACTATTCCAATACCGCTTCTTGAAAACGAGTTTGTACGGATGTTCTCCGGCATAATACATTGCTACAAATCACATTCTGAAAAATGATATGCGCTTTTTACAGTACCTGATTGATGTTGTAATGTAAGCGCCATTTGTATAGTTCAATTTTATTACTTACAAATTTTTTTACACATATTAACTATTTGTTTATATTTTTCGTCAGGAATATCTTCGGGTGGTGATATTTGAGGTATATATCTTGGTAGAATTGTGGATATAATATACCCTAATGACATTTCATTGGAACACTCAGGTAAATCTTTATTAATATCATTATAATTATTGAATATTTTATGGGCTATGGTTGGTCTACGTTGGAAAGCATTTGAATTTGATATAATATGAAAATATATCATACGAACCGATAGTACAGTTGGTATAGTTTTAATCGTATATGTTCCCTTTGTTATTCTACTGTTAATAAACTCTTGAAATTTATTATTCATAGATGCAGTTCGTTTTGAATTGATATATGAATTCATAGGAAACTTTTTTTGACAAATATAGTATAATGCCTCCTTTTCTGTTATGAATTGTTCTGCATAATCAATTATATTTGATGTATTCATTTTATATTCTTCTTTTAAATTTACATTTACATCATTATATGTTTTGATAAATTTATTTGTAGTATTTAAATTCCATAATTTAAAAGGCATATTTGAATCTGAATCTCTTTCTATAGGACGTAAATATTTATAGGTACAACCATCACTTGACACAAATCCTTCTTTAATTCCCAATAAAAGTATCAAAAGTATAAATAAAAATCCTAAAAAATATATTACTTTTTTTTTCATATATTTTACACATATATATTTTGAAATGATTACGTACATGCTTTTTTTATTTTATTGAAAACAAGTGTAGGGATTGCAGTATATGATTTGGGTACATTTTTTTCTGAAGGATCTTTCGCTACACATTCAGAAGGTAATACCTTGCCCGTAAATATTTTATTAGCTAATGTTTCAATTGTTCCATTATTAGTATCAGAAGCAATAATAAATGCACCATAAATTTGCCTGTTATTATATGTTTTATCAATATTTTTATATTTTTTTAATTCGTTATTAGTACTAAATTGTGTTTTTATATATTGATTTAATGGAAATTTTCCATATTGAATATAATATTTTGCTTCTTCTTCCCATATATATGAAAATAATGTAGTTATATCATCCTCTAGAATTTTATTTGGTGAATTAATTTTATCCCATTTATTCACAAATGATTTTATAGTGTTTGTACTCCATTCAATAACTTCACCATTATTCGTTATTGGAGGATTCAAATATTTATATTTACATGTTTGCATTCCCTCTCTATATGTAAAAATATAAATAAATAAAAGTATAATTAAGATTATCAAATATACTTTTATCATACTATAGTTAATTATTTTAAATAAGATCACGACAAACATTTTTCATTTGCATTTTTGTACCACGTGAAATAGTATCTAATGCAGAAGTATCGCCTGATTCATCAAATTCATCTGCAAGTTCAGGTTCAGGTTCAGGTATATATTTAGATACAACTTTACGTTTGGCAACTGTAGTTTCTTTAGTAGTTTCTTTAGGAGCACGTTCAAAAGCAAGTTTGTCGCCTATTGCTTGTGCTTCACTAACTAAAGAAGGAAAAGGGCATTGTGGTTCTGCCGTCTCTCCCTTGGCCACTCTTATATATAAAGCAGCCCTCTGATCTGACCAATCTAGACCAGAGCGTTTCCACACAGGTAACAGAAACAAATTATAAATTTGTCGAATCGAATAACCTTGTGCAATAGTTGCTGATGTGAATGGCTTCGGCCATTCGGAGTTCATGAAACCTAATCCTAATATTTGAAATGTCATTCCGTTCATTGGCCAGAATTTATGAACAACATACCAATTTACTTCTTCTGTACAGAAATCTTTATTTTTTATCATAGTGTTATACGTATTCTTATCCATTTTTCGGTCGTTAGCACCTAATTTATTCATATTATTGTTAAACGTTTCGATAAATGCTTCAATAACATTATCAGTTATTGTGGGATTTGGCTGGTTAGGACCTACATACTTCCACGTACACATTGGGCTTGATGGATCAAATCCTTCTTGTTTTATAGAAAAAAATATAAATAACAATAAAACAATTAACATTCCTAAAAACATAAAAAGTACATATTTATTTTTCTTCATAATATACACAAAAGATTTTAATTGATTTAGTTGATAATTTCAACAGAAGGTACTTAATTAAAAGCATTACAAATATCTTTTAATTTTTCAGAATCTTCCTTTAATTTACATGAGGGTTCTGGTTTTTCACCCAAATATATTTGCTTTGCAACCTCTACATCTTGTGAATTTGTTGTGTCAATGTCCTTATAGGAAGGATATATAAATGCTCCATAAATAGCACGACATGGTAATCCAACACTGATATTACTCTTATTAATACCGTAATCAAATTTTATTTTAGTATTATTTTTTAACTCATCAGCTACATATTGGTTAATTGGAAATGATTTATTTTTTATATAAAATTCTATTTCTTCTGTACCCAACAATTTTCCTGTTATCCATGCATTATAAATAGTTATAGTCATTCTATCTGATATGTTCGTTAATATATCTTTTGTGATATCGTTATATATAGTTATAAACATGTTAATAGTTTCATCTGATAATTTTTTATTTTTTTGTTTGGGACCCAAATACTTATATTTACATTCAACTGTCATTTCTTCTTTAATTGAAAAGAACAACATAAATAATAACAGAATAATTAACATTGCTAAAAACATCATCAAATAGTTATTTTTTTTCATAGTATATATAAATATTATCAAAACCAATTAAATGCTTTTACAATACCATAACGTTTTTGGATATTTCTAATCTACATTTATCATTATCTACAGTTGACATAATTTGTGATGTCAATTGTGTATAATTTTCAGTTTCATTTTCATTTAAAAACCATGTTGGATGGTCATGTTCCCATTGTTTTAAAACACCCACGTATTTTTCACGAATAAATGTATTTGTTTTACGTAACGTATCTTCCACTTTTACCATATCATGTTCCCAACTATCTTCATTTTTAATACACAATTTTCTACGTTTTAAATCAATACAATGAATTGGTCTTTTATATACACCTAATTGTTCAATTCCATTACATACAGTTCTAATAATGTGATCTGATATATTATCTGACAAATCAAACTTATACATTTTAATTTCTAACATATTCAAAAATTCAGTCCAATTTAGTGCTTCTTTACATTCTTCTTGTAAAAATACATGAATATTTATTTTTTGTGCTGATATTTTAGGTATCATTTCTTTAATTTGATCCTGCTGCATTTTTATATGTTCCAATAATCTATCCTGACGTTTTATGTGATCTTCTTGTCGTTTCAATAAATCACATAACCCATTTGATATACATTGTTCTTGTTCTTCATGTTTCCATAATCCAGATTTAGTTGTGTATATTTTACTGCACAATTTACATTGAAATGAATTATTATGTTTTACAGTAGTTAAATGTTTATCATAATTACTCTTTTTACTTGTGCAATAATTACATTTTGTACATTCAAATTTCATTTCTTATATTATTATTCTTTTTTTATATTATTTTAAAACTGCAAAATTTTCCTTACCATAATTTTTTTGAAAATCTCAAAACTGTGACTGACTCCAAGGTTTCCAAAAGTAGCCATCGTAACACGAATTTTCGTGAAAATTTGAAATTTGGCAGCATATCTGATAACGTCTTTGAAAAATCTCAAAAAAAGGGCGGCTACTTTCATTTCCAAAGTAGCCGTTACTGAAAAAGTTTTTTT
>JGI25914J50564_10000200_pt1 | contig 19292 bp, 14 predicted proteins | sample LauGreSuBDMM15SN_2_FD_50564 | JGI IMG/M metagenome (IMG submission 50564) | reverse complement strand
CACGAGAAACGAAAGGTAACCTTAATACCAACGCCTGATTATATTTAGACTTCAGGCGGTAGGCCGCCTGCTTGCAGGCGCTCGGAGCGTCCGCAAGCGGACGGCCTAAGAAAATCCAGAAATCATCAGCCGCCGGTATAATACCCAAAAGAGCCTCGTAACCGCACACGACGAGTATCCATAAAAAAGCCGCGGACGAATCCGCGGCTTCGACTGTAGCTGGAATAATTACCAACCCAAGGCTCAACCCGCGCTGACCTCGGCCACCGAATTTTCGTCGGCCGGCAGCTCCGCGCCGAAAGGCAAGCTGATCTTGAGTTTCTTGTAACGCGGCAGGCCAGTGCCCGCCGGAATCAAGTGACCCATGATGACGTTCTCCTTAAAGCCGCGCAGGAGGTCAACCTTGCCAAGGGTCGAAGCGTCGGTGAGGACGCGGGTCGTCTCTTGGAAGGAGGCTGCGGAGATGAAGCTTTCGGTCTCGAGCGAGGCTTTGGTGATACCCAAGAGGATCGGTTCCGCTTCGGCCGGCTTGCCGCCAGCTTCGTCGATGCGCCGATTGTCCGCGAGGAACGCGGCGCGATCCACCTGCTCGCCCCAGAAGTATTCGCTGTCGCCCGGATCGGTAATCCGAACTTTGCGCAGCATCTGGCGGATGATGATCTCGATGTGCTTGTCGTTAATCGTGACGCCTTGGAGGCGATAAACTTCCTGCACTTGCGAAATCAGGAAATCGTAGAGCGCGGACGGCCCGAGGATTTCCAAAATCTCATGAGGATCGGCGGAGCCTTCCGTGAGATGCTGGCCTTTGTGGACCACGTCGCCGGGCTGCACGATGATGTGCTTTCCGGTCGGAATGAGATGCTCTTCTTCTTGAGCAGTCTCCTCGTTCTTCACAACCAACTTGCGCTTTCCGCGGACCGTGCCCTCGAAGGCGACGACGCCGTCGATGCGAGCCATCTCGGCCGCGTCCTTCGGCCGACGAGCCTCGAAAAGCTCGGCGACGCGGGGCAGACCGCCGGTGATATCTTTCGTCTTCGAGGCCTGACGGGGCGTCTTGGCGAGGAGCGCGCCGGGGGCGATNGTGTCACCCTCGTTGACNGCGATCTGNGCGCCGACGGGAATCGAATAGGCGGCGAGCGCCTTGTTNTTCGCGTCGCGGATCTCGATCTGCGGATTGAGGTCCTCCTTGTGCTCGATAACTACCGTGGCGATGCGGCCCGACGATTCGTCGAGTTCGCGCTTTACGGTAACCCCCGGGATCATGTCCTTGAAGTGCAGCGAACCGCCCTTCTCGGAGAGAACGGGAACATTGTAAGGATCCCATTGCGCGAGGATATCGCCTTTGCCGATCTTCTCGCCGTCGCCGACGTGCAGGAAGGAACCGACCACAATGTTGTAGTTTTCGATTTCCTTGCCCTCGTTGTCGATGACTTGGATCGTGCCAGTCTTGTTCAGGGCAATATTGCCGCCCTCGGCCGTCTGCACGAGACGCAGGCCTTTATATTTGATGATGCCTGCCGATCGGACGCGGATCTCAGGGGTCTTGAACCCGCCGGAAGCGACGCCGCCGATATGGAAGGTACGCATCGTGAGCTGCGTGCCGGGCTCGCCAATCGACTGCGCGGCAATGATGCCGACCGAATCGCCAATCTTTGCAACGCGGCTGGTGGCGGGATTGATGCCGTATGATTTGGCGTCGATTCCGGCCGGGCTCGTGCAGGTGAGCGGGGACATGACTTTGACGCGCTCAATGCCGACGTCGTCGATCTTGGAAGCGGCTTCCTCGGTGATGAGTTCGCCAGACCCGACGATGAGTTCGGACGGATTGAGCGGGTTGTAGACATCGTCGCTGGAGCAACGACCGATCAGGCGTTCCTTAAGCGCAACGATTTCGTCGTCACCTTCGAAGATCGCTTTCTTCCAAACGCCATCACGGGCGCCGGAGTCGTCTTCGCAGATGATCACGTCCATGGCGACGTCGCACAACTTACGCGTGAGGTAGCCGGCGTCGGCGGTCTTGAGCGCGGTGTCGGCGAGACCCTTCCGGGCGCCGTGGGTCGAAATGAAGTACTCGAGGACGGTGAGACCCTCTCGGAACGACGAGAGAATCGGGCGTTCGATGATTTCGCCGGAGGGCTTGGCCATCAAACCGCGGGCGCCGCAAAGCTGTCGGACCTGCTGTTTGTTACCTCGCGCGCCGGAGTCCATCATGATGTAGACCGGGTTTACCTCGGTCTTGCCTTCGTTGGTTTGGAGCTTCGAGAAGACTTCTTTCGCGATCTGATCGGTGGCGGCGGTCCAGATATCGACGACCTTGTTGTAACGCTCACCGTCGGTGATCGTGCCCTTGTTGAACTGGGCTTCGACCTCGGTGATCTTTTTGCGGGAGTCGGTGACGATCGCTTTCTTCGACTCTGGGATGATCATGTCATCGATACCGATCGAGATACCCGCCTGGAACGCGGTTTGGAAACCGAGCTCCTTGAGTTTGTCTAGGGTCTCGACCGTCATCGAGTGACCGGCGCTCTTGTAAGTATTAAGGATCAGGTCGCCCAATTTCGCCTTGGGGACCGGAAAGTTTACAAAACCCAATTCCTTAGGCCAGATCTGATTGAAGATCACGCGGCCGACGGTAGAGCGAAGAACTTTTTTCTCTTTGTTGCCGTAGACGGTGTCTTGACCGAAGTCAGGATTAGGCACCTCGACCCAGTCATGAACTTTGAGTGCTCCGTCTGCTTTCGCGTAGAGCACCTCGTGCAAGCCGCTGAGGAGCGGCACTCGAACACCCTTCGCCGGCTTGGTGCGCGGCTCGATCGTGAGATAATAGGCGCCGAGAACGATGTCCTGGGACGGGGTGAGGATCGGCTTGCCGGAAGAGGGCGAGAAGATGTTGTTAGTCGCCATCATCAACAGCTTGCACTCGAGAATGGCCTCAAGGGACAGCGGCACGTGAACGGCCATTTGGTCGCCATCGAAATCCGCATTGTAGGCGGTGCAGACCAGCGGATGAACTCGGATGGCTTCGCCTTCGATCAGGACGGGCTCGAACGCTTGGATGGAAAGTCGGTGGAGGGTCGGCGCGCGGTTGAGCAGCACCGGATGGCCCTTGGTCACTTCCTCGAGAATATCCCAAACCTCGGGTGACTTCTTCTCGATCATCTTGCGCGCCCCGCGGACCGTGTGCACGAAGCCGAGTTCCTTGAGCCGGCGGATGATGAACGGCTCGAAGAGCACGAGCGCCATCTTCTTGGGCAGACCGCATTGGCTGAGCTTGAGCTCGGGACCGATGACGATGACGGAACGACCGGAGTAGTCCACGCGTTTGCCGAGCAAGTTTTGGCGGAAACGCCCCTGCTTGCCCTTCAGCATATCCGAAAGGGATTTCAACGGACGGTTACCGGCGCCCGTGACTGGACGACCGTGGCGACCGTTATCGAAGAGCGCGTCGACGGCCTCTTGCAGCATGCGTTTTTCGTTATGGATGATAACGTCGGGCGTCTTAAGCTGCATCAGGTTTTTCAACCGGTTGTTGCGGTTGATGACTCGGCGATAGAGATCGTTGAGATCGGAGGTCGCGAAACGGCCGCCCTCAAGCGGAACCAGCGGACGAAGATCGGGCGGGATCACCGGCAACACCTCGAGGACCATCCATTCCGGACGAGACTTCGAGTGGATGAAGCCTTGGATCACCTTCAGCCGCTTAGACAGCTTCTTTTTGATCTGCTTCGATTTCGTCGCGCGCATCTGCTCGTGCAACTCGGCCACGGTGGCCTCCATATCGGTCTTGACGAGCGCATCACGCACGGCTTCGGCGCCCATCTTGGCAACGAAGGAATCCGCGCCGTATTCATCGAGAGCTTGGCGATATTCAGTATCCGTGAGCAGCTGTTTGAGTTCGAGCGGGGTCTTGCCCGGATCGATGACCATGTAGTTCTCGTAGTAAATCACGCGCTCAAGGGAGCGTGCGGTCATATCGAGCAACAAACCGAGACGGCTCGGCATGGACTTAAGGAACCAAATGTGCGTAACCGGCACAGCCATCTCGATGTGACCCATGCGCTCGCGGCGGACGCGGGCGATGGTGACCTCGACTCCGCAACGATCGCAGACAACGTCCTTATACTTGATGCGTTTGTATTTGCCGCACGCGCACTCATAGTCACGCACGGGCCCGAAGATCTTTTGGCAGAACAAACCGCCTGGCTCGGGTTTGAACGTGCGATAGTTAATCGTCTCGGGATTCTTCACCTCGCCCTTGGACCATTTGCGGATGGTCTCGGGCGAAGCGACGGTGATGGACACGCAGTCGAACGGGCTCTCTTCGAGGCCCAGAGCGGCGCGGGCTTCATCACGGTTGGAGGCGGCGGTTTCGGCGGGTTGAATCATGGCTTTAGCTCCTGAATTTTGTGGAAGGTGAACGGGACTCGGGCGGTGGCTTAGGAGCCGTAGCTGAGCGAGTCGCGTTTCTGGAGTTTGATATCCAGGCCGAGGGACTGGATTTCCTTAATGAGAACGTTGAACGACTCGGGCGTTCCGGCGACCAAGGTGTTGTCGCCCTTGACGAGCGACTCATAGATCTTCGTGCGNCCCTGCACGTCGTCGGACTTGACGGTGAGGAGTTCCTGGAGCGTGTGCGCGGCGCCGTAGGCTTCGAGCGCCCAGACTTCCATTTCGCCAAAGCGCTGGCCGCCGTATTGGGCCTTGCCGCCCAACGGTTGCTGCGTGACCAGTGAGTAAGGGCCGACCGCACGAGCGTGGATCTTGTGCGATACAAGATGATTCAGCTTCATCATGTAGATGTAGCCGACCACGACCTCCTGGTCGATCTTCTCGCCGGTGCGACCATCGAAGAGCACGCTCTTGCCGGAAGTCGGCAACTTGGCCTCCTTGAGATATTCGCGGACGCGTTTCTCGGATATACCGTCGAAGACCGGAGTCGCGACTTTCAGGCCGAGCTTCTTACAAGCCCAACCGAGATGCGTTTCCAGAACCTGGCCGACATTCATGCGCGAGGGCACGCCGAGGGGGTTCAAGCAGATTTCGACTGGAGTGCCATCCGGGAGGAACGGCATATCTTCTTCGGGAACAATCTTCGCAACCACGCCCTTGTTACCGTGGCGACCGGCCATCTTGTCTCCGACTTCAAGCTTCTGCTTCGTGGCGACATAGACTTTGACCTGCTTGATCGCGCCGTCACCGGAGCCTTCTCCAGCTTCAACCGCACCGATCTTGCGCTCGCGGTCAGTCTCGAGTTCATCGAACTTCGTTTGGTAGCCGCCGATGATCTCCATGATCTTGATCCGAACCGGCGAAGGATCGATCTGGACGTGCTTGGATACGGCTGCGAGGCGCCGGAGAAGAGTCTTCGTGATCTTTCGATTGGCTGGGATGATGATTTCACCAGATTCACCGTTGATCACGTCGAGCGGGATTTTTTCGCCAAGCAGGATATTGGAGAGCGCCTCAGTCAGGCCTTCGCGCAATTTATCGATCTGCGTTTTGTATTCCTCTTGAATTTGTTTGCCTTGGCGGCGGCGGTCAGAGGGCGAGAGTTTCTCCTCTTGATTGTCGATCCGGGAGGATATCTTTACGTCCATGATGATGCCACCAACGCCTGATGGAACCACCAGCGAAGTATCCTTAACATCGGCGGCTTTTTCACCGAAGATAGCGCGAAGCAGCTTTTCCTCAGGGGCGAGCTCGGTCTCAGACTTCGGCGTGATTTTCCCGACGAGAATGTCGCCAGGCTTCACTTCCGCACCGATCCGGATAACACCATTATGGTCGAGGTTCTTGAGCGCTTCTTCGCCAATATTAGGGATGTCGCGGGTGATCTCCTCCGGCCCAAGCTTCGTGTCGCGGGCGTTGACCTCGAACTCTTGGATATGAATCGAAGTGAAAATGTCTTCCTTCAAAACCTTTTCCGAAATGAGGATAGCGTCTTCGAAGTTGTAACCGTTCCAAGGCATGAAACCGACGAGCACGTTTCGGCCGAGGGCCATCTCGCCTTTGTCCGTCGAAGGACCGTCAGCAATAATCTGGCCCGCCTTGATCTTCTGGCCAAGCGCGACGATCGGCTTCTGATTGAAGCATGTGCCGGCGTTCGAGCGCATGAATTTCCGCAGCTCGTAGATAAAAACATGATTTTTCGGATCGTGCTTCAGATTACGCGGCAACTCGCCATCTTTCGTGACGACAATGCGCTTGGCATCAACGGAGGCGACAACGCCAGCCTCGTCGGCGACGACTACGATCTTTGAGTCGCGGGCGACGCGCTCTTCGATACCGGTACCAACAAGCGGCGACTCGGCTTGGAGAAGCGGCACGCCTTGGCGTTGCATATTTGCGCCCATGAGCGCGCGATTGGCATCGTCGTGCTCAAGGAACGGAATCATACCGGCCGCAATCGAAATGACCTGCTTCGGCGAGACATCCATATAATGGACTTCGGAGGCTGCGACTTCGAGAAATTCACCGTCTTGGCGGACGGTGACCTTGCCGATAAAGTTACTCTTATCGTCGAGCTCAGAGTTGGCCTGGGCGATAACCTTGGCTTCTTCTTGGTCGGCGGTGAGATACTCGATTTTGTCGGAGACACGGCCGTCTTTAACGATCCGGTAGGGAGTCTCGATGAAACCGAATTCGTTCACCCGGGCATAAGTTGAAAGGGAGTTGATGAGGCCGATATTCGGACCTTCGGGAGTTTCGATCGGACAAATGCGCCCGTAGTGTGACGGATGAACGTCGCGAACTTCGAAACCGGCGCGCTCGCGATTGAGACCACCTGGCCCGAGTGCCGAAAGGCGACGTTTGTGCGTCACTTCCGCGAGCGGGTTGATCTGGTCCATGAACTGAGAGAGCTGACTCCGGGCGAAGAAGTCACGGATAACAGTCGTAAGAGCCTTCGGATTGATGAGCTTCTGCGGGGTGATAGAGTCAACACTCTGATCATACATGGTCATCCGCTCGCGAACCAGCCGCTCGGTGCGACTGAGGCCAACGCGGCACTGGTTGGCGAGCAATTCACCCACGGTGCGCACGCGGCGGGAACCAAGGTGATCGATATCGTCAACTACGCCTTCCCCCTTCTTGAGCCGACCGAGATACTTCGTCGCCGCGACGATATCGCCACTCTCGATGATGCGCTGCTCGAGCGTCACTTTGAGACCGAGCTTTTGGTTGACCTTGTAACGGCCGACCCTGCCGAGGTCGTAGCGCTTAGGATCAAAGAACAGTCGCTTCAAGAGGGCCTTAGCATTCGCCGTCGTCGGTGGCTCGCCAGGACGCAGACGTTTGTAGATTTCCTTGAGTGCCTCTTCCTCGTTGCGAGTCGGGTCTTTCTTGAGCGCACGGATCAGCGCCCCCTCGTCAACAGTCGTGTCGATCACGCGAATCGTAGAGATTCCGTGCTTCTGAAAAGTCCGCACGATCTGCTTCGTGAGCGGTTCAAAGGCGCGCGCCAAAACCACCCCCTGCTGTGCGTCGATCGCATCTTCGACCAACACCAGAGTCGAAACGTTCTCGAGGTCCAAAGCCTTAACAACCTTGAGATCCTTGATCTCGTAAAAGAGGTTCAAAATATCGATATCGCTCGAATAGCCGATTGCCCTGAGNAAAGTCGTGATCAGAAATTTTCGGCGGCGACGACGACGATCGAGGTAGACGTAAAGCAAATCATTGTTGTCAAACTGAACCTCGAGCCAAGTCCCGCGGTCGGGAATGATCCGGAAAGAGTGCAGCAACTTGCCGTTCGGGTGCGGTGTGACTTCAAAGGCGATACCAGGCGAACGGTGGAGCTGGGAGACAACGACGCGCTCTGCGCCGTTGATGATGAAGGAACCACGTTCAGTCACCATCGGGATCTCGCCCATGTATATATCTTCATCCTTAATGAAATCTTCTTCGCGCAACCGGAGTTTCACGTAAAGCGGCACGGAATAAGTGATCCCTTCGCGCAAGCACTCGAGTTCGGTATTTTTGGAGTCACCCAAATTGTAGGAAACATACTCCAGTACCAGACGTTCGTCGTAGGAATGGATCGGGAAAACCTCCCGAAAAACGGCTTCCAAGCCCTGAGGCTTACGTTGTTTCTCGGGAATTCCCTTCTGCAGGAACTCGAGATAGGACGTGATTTGAATCTCGATGAGATTCGGCGGCTGAATGACTTCGCGGAGTTTTCCGAAGTTTGTGCGTTCGGGATGTGTGCGGTCGGCCATGGGAATTTCCGGAGGAGGTGATTAACGAGGGAACGGATACACAGGGCTAAAATCGCCCCGCGCGGGAACCTGACGAAAGAACAGAGAAAAACCCATCGGAGGGAGCACGCATAGCGTAATCCCTTCGATAGATTTGTAAATCAATGCCAACTAAGTCGACCAAGTGATTACTTGAGTTCGACTTTGGCGCCGGCGGCCTCGAGTTTTTTCTTAATCTCTTCGGCGTCAGCCTTATTNGCGCCCTCTTTGACGGACTTCGGAGCGGCCTCGACGAGATCCTTGGCTTCCTTCAAGCCCAAACCGGTAATCACACGGACCTCCTTAATGACGCCAATCTTGTTTGCGCCAGCCTCCAAGAGAATCACGTTGAATTCGGTTTTCTCCTCAACAGGAGCCGCAGCAGCCGCACCGGCGGCAGGTCCAGCGGCGGCAACAGCGGCGGCGGCGGAGACTCCCCACTTGCCTTCGAGGTCTTTGACGAGGGTTGCGAGGTCGAGCACGGTTTGTGCGGACAGCCACTCGATTACTTGGTCTTTAGTGATATTGCTCATGTTTGTATTTTCTCGGGATTACTAGCGGTTTCTAAAAGTGAAACACGTTTAAGAGACGAGTCTCCTAGCTCACCCAAAGGATGTGTTTTAACCCATGGCACTGCCATAAAGAGCAGCGCCGCAGGAAAGTTATGCTGCCGGTTGCTCCTTCTTGACTTTCGCATCCAACACGCGGACGAAAGCTCCAGCGTTGCTGATGAGAAGACTGAGGAATTGGGAACGAAGAGCTTCGAAAGAAGGGAGGTCGGCCATTTTTGCCAAATCAGCCGCGCTCACCAACTTCTTGTTGAGCACGCCGATCTTCACTTCGAGCTTCTGTTTGTCTTCGAAGAACTTCTTGAGGACCTTAGCCACACCCGCCGGGTTTTTCCCGCCGACAATAACCGCGGTCGGGCCGGTCAATGCCGTTTCGATCTCAGGGAGACCCAGTGCTTTGGCCGCAACGCGAAGTGAACTGTTCTTCACCACGTGAAACTCTGCCTTCTCCGCGTTAAGTTTGGCACGAAGGTCAGCCACATCACTGACAGTTACCTTGGTAAAATTTGCCAAGATAACGTATTCGGATTTTTTGAGATGCGTCTCAACTTCGGCGATCAGATAATTTTTTTCGGGTCTCATGGGTCAGGCTCCGTTTAGTATTTGCTGAACTCGCTTGAGGCGACGCGAACGCCGGGGCTCATGCTGGAGGACAAGGTTATAGATTTGATAAAGACGCCGCCCTTGAATGAAGCGGGTTTTGCCTTGCCAACGGCATCAATCACGGTCGACGCATTCTCCAAGATTTGCGCGGCGGTAAACGAACACTTACCTACACCCACTCCGATGATCGCAGCCTTATCCATCTTGAACTCAACCCGACCGGCCTTCACGGCCTTGATTCCGGCAGCGATATCGTCGGTCACCGTTCCGCTCTTCGGATTTGGCATGAGGCCCTTTGGACCGAGCACACGAGCAAGAGTGCGAACTTGTTTCATTGCCTCAGTCGTGGCGATAGCGACGTCGAACTCTAGCCAACCTTCATTAATCTTCTGCATGATATCCGCCAATCCCGCCGTATCGGCTCCGGCGGCCAACGCAGCTGCCGGATTATCTGTAAAGACCACGATTCTAACTTTCTTGCCCGAGCCATTTGGCAACGGGGTGGTTCCACGAACGTTTTGATCTCCAGAGGCGCCGTCTACGCCAAGCTTGAAAGAGAGTTCAACGGTCTCATCGAACTTTGCCTTTGGGAATTTACCCAAAATCGATACGGCCTCGGCGAGGGAGTATTCTTTAGATAAGTCAGCGACCTTTTGGGCGCTACGATAACGTTTACTTTGTTTCTTCATGATGACTCCTTGCGGTGCAAGTGTTCCGAGTGGAACTCCCGCGGTGAGTTGTTGTTTTGGAGGAAAAAATTAACCGACGACTTCGATGCCCATGTTTCTGGCGGTGCCTGCGATGATCCGGATGCCTGCCTCATCGTCTTTTGCATTCAAGTCCTTGGCCTTGAGTTTGTATATCTCGAGTAATTGCTTCTTGGACACCTTACCGACTTTGTCTTGGTTGGGTCGCGCAGAACCGCTCGCAATGTTTGCGGCTTTTTTGAGAAGCACAGATGCCGGCGGCGACTTGAGGATAAAAGTGAAACTCTTGTCCGAAAAAACCGTGATTACTACGGGAAGGATCATTCCATTTTGATCCTTGGTTCGGGCGTTGAAGTCCTTACAAAACGCCATGATGTTGACGCCTTGAGCGCCGAGAGCAGGCCCCACCGGAGGAGCAGGATTTGCAGCACCGGCAGGAAGTTGGAGGCGGATGTAACCTTGAATTTTCTTAGCCATTTTAAAATAGAATTAAATCGGGTGCGTTAACAGATGTCGCGTAATGGAGAGGAGAGAAATGAGTCTATTCGGTGTTTCGTTGGACCTGCCAGTATTCCAACTCAACCGGAGTAAAACGCCCGAAGATGGAGACAGAAACCTTCAGCTTACCCCGCTCAGGGTCGATCTCATCGATTCGGCCGGTCAGACTAGTAAAGGCACCGTCAGTAATTTTCACTTCCTCGCCAACAATATACTGAATCTTCGGAACTTCCTTCCCATTGGCCGCTTCGATTCGGGACCGGATTTCAACAATTTCCGAGGGCTGTAACGCCGCTGGTCGTTCACCGCCAACAAAACCGATTACTCCAGCCACTTCCTTGACGAAATACCAAGGTTTATTGATAACCTTCTTATCCTCACCATAGAGCCACATCTGAATAAAGACATAGCCTGGATAGAGCTTGCGGACCTTGGTTGACTTTTTGCCGTTCTTTACCTCGGACACCACTTCGGTGGGCAACAAGACCTCGAAGATGTGATCTTCAAGCTCTTCCGCCTTCTTGAATTTCTCGATGTAGGCTTTGACCTTGTTCTCTTGACCCGAAAGCGTATGTAACGCAAACCATTGAGCCATAGAAGGAATCAGAGGAGTGGCAGACATGTTTGTTTGGATTAGCTAACCCAAGACGTGAGCAGGTCGACGACATTGATAAGGGCGAAGTCGCTGATGCTGGTGAAAACACCGAGCAATACGCCAGCGAGCACGACAACAATTGTTGAATCTCGCAACTCCGTGCGCGTCGGCCAAGAAGCTTTTTGAAGCTCGCCAACCATTTCACCGATAAAGATACGAGTGCTGCGAAACGGATTTTTCATGGACTTAAATTTGGCAGGCGCGGAGGGAATCGAACCCCCAACCAACGGTTTTGGAGACCGCTACTCTACCAATTGAGCTACACGCCTGTGGGATGGGCTTTCTTAGACGACGCCGCCGAGGCCCCGTTGCGAGACCTCGGCAGAGTCGAGTTTAAGGTTTTTAATCGAACTTATTCGATAATTTCCGTGACGCGACCTGCACCAATTGTGCGACCACCTTCACGGATAGCGAATTTTTGCGTCGTCTCCATCGCGATTGGAACGATGAGGTCGATCTCAACCGCAATATTATCACCAGGCATGATCATTTCAACCCCTTTGGGAAGATTCACAATGCCCGTAACATCCGTCGTCCGAAAATAGAACTGAGGACGGTAACCGTTGAAGAATGGCGTATGCCGACCACCTTCGTCTTTTGAGAGGACGTAAATTTCAGCTTTTGCCTTTTTATGCGGTTTGATCGACTTAGGGGCTGCGATGACTTGACCCCGCTCAATACCGTCCTTTTCAACGCCTCGGAGGAGCATACCAACGTTGTCTCCAGCCTGACCCGAGTCGAGAAGCTTACGGAACATTTCGATACCCGTGATCACAGTCGTCACAGTGTCTTTAAGACCAACAATCTCAACGGTTTCGTTGATTTTGCAGGAACCACGCTCGATTCGACCGGTAGCAACTGTGCCGCGGCCGGTGATTGAAAAAACATCCTCAACCGACATCAAGAACGGCTTATCGTTTTCACGAATCGGCTCGGGGATATCTTTATCGATGGCGTCCATGAGGGCGGTGATTGCCGCATTGCCTTCCGGCTTGTTGTCGAGCGCCGCCGTAGCGGAGCCGCGTACGATGGTCGCGTTGTCACCGTCAAATTGATATTTGGTGAGCAACTCACGAATCTCCATCTCAACCAGATCGAGGAGTTCCTTGTCATCGATGAGATCAACTTTGTTGAGCCAGACTACGATCTTTGGCACCCCTACTTGGCGCGCGAGCAAAATGTGCTCACGGGTTTGGGGCATTGGACCGTCCGCAGCGGAGACAACCAAAATAGCACCGTCCATTTGCGCAGCGCCAGTGATCATATTCTTGACGAAATCGGCGTGGCCCGGGCAATCGACGTGGGCGTAGTGGCGTTTTTCGGTTTGATACTCAACGTGCGCCACAGAAATCGTGACGATCTTGGATGCGTCACGCACAGTTCCACCCTTTGCAATGTCCGCGTAGCTCTTGACTTCCGCTAGACCTTTCCGGGCTTGAACAGCTAGAATTGCAGTCGTCGTCGTGGTCTTTCCATGATCGACGTGTCCGATCGTGCCAACGTTGACGTGCGGTTTAGTGCGTTCGAAGTTACTTTTAGCCATGGGATACGGGTGTTTTGATTTGGATTAAATGTTACTTCTGAATTATCGTCGTAGAAGCTAATCCGACGTTGTTTTATGACATGGAGCCCAGAACCGGAGTCGAACCGGCGACCTCGTCCTTACCAAGAACGTGCTCTACCAACTGAGCTATCTGGGCAGACTAAGACACCGTGCCAAAAAACGAAAATGAAGGNGTTAACNTGCTGTGGGCATTTTGCGTCGTCAACAGCAAACTNGTCGTTTTTAGCAGAAACTAAGGTCCTACGACGATTTGGTAAACTCCGGGAGACAGTTTCTCACCGATGCGGAACACTTTGACCAAGAAATCNGCAAAATAAAGATCAACCTCATCCAGTCCGGATCGAGTAATCGAAATAGGCGGACCGACAAGTCCTGCCGCTGAAACCACCGCCATCAATTCTATCGGGGACCAGTTGATTGTTCCTGGCGGCAGATCGAGCGTCAGAGCTTTCCGAATAACGGCAATTCCGTCTTTTGCCGAATAGACCTCCAAGTATCCTACTTCTCTGCGCGTCACCTGCAAACTTTGCGTTTTTTGACCAAAAGAGAGAAACGCAGAATTTGGCCCTTCTACGTTTAGAATCGCACCGCTGAAACCCTCTTGGTCGGTACGTAAAACACCAAAGCTTTGGTCTCCCTCCTTNTGGGCAAAGGCTGACGGGAAATCAGCGAACACTCCCCCGGTTTTCGGCAGCGAAACATCTTTAATTGAAGTGTTCCATTCGGTCGGCAAAAACAAAGGGGTTTTATCGAGTAAAGCCGCTTCATCCGCCACGACGCGTTGAACGACCAACGTTTCGAGGCGTAAACTTCCCGCAGCTTGGTCCGACGACGCCGAAGGCACTTCGAACCAAAAGAGCAGCCCAAATCCGATAATGGTCGTGCCGCAGCCCGCCGCCAACCAGCGCAGTTTCTCACCCGCTATATTCTTCACTGTGGGCCCGCTCCGGGGGCCGTTGAATCCAGGGCTCCCCATATCACGGAAAATCCTGCGCCTTGCGCCAAACTGAAGATTTCAGCCAGTTCATCGCTTGGAACGCCTGCACTCGCCAAAATCAACAGCGAGGGCTTGGGCGTTTTAGATTTCTCGCGACGCAGCCATTCCACTAGCTGCCTGTTCGTTACCAATCCATCATCGGCCAGGATTTGGCCCGAACGCTGAACTGTAATTTGATGTGTGGTTGTTCGCGCACCCTTGGAAGCTCCTTTTACGGTGGGAACCAAAAAATCCACGCCCAATCCGGGCGCCAAAACAAAACGCGAACCAAACATCAGGAAGAACACGGCCAACAATCCGACGTTTACATAGAACATCGCGTCGAGACGCGCGGGTTCTGCCTTTAGATGCCCCAAAAGATTCAGCGGCCTCGTTATCATTGTGGCACCTCTGAGTTTGGTCCTTCCCGATTTGCGGCCTCTACGGCTTCGCTCCCAATCGGTTTGAGGCCGCGATAGTCATTTTGCAAATACCGCATAATCTCGTTCCCGGACCATTCGACATCGCGCACAATTGATCGCACCCGCCCGCTTAAAAAGTGGTGCGCCACATGGGCAGGAATCGCCAAGATCAAACTACCTGCAGTGCACAGGAGCGCCTGCCACATCCCAGTCGCCAAGGCACTTGCACTCATGTAATCTCGTTCAAACGCCAAGAACGTTGTCGCCATCCCCAAAACCGTCCCTAACAGGCCAACCAGCGGCGCAACTTGGGCAATCGTCGCGATACTTCCGAGTCTTCGCTCAAGGGCCGGCAGTTCAACAATCGCAGCTTCCTGAACGTGAAAACGCATAGTGTCCGCGTTCGCGTCGACGTGAAGTAACGCAGCCTTAACCACGGCCGCCACCGGGCCGGGTGTTTCTTCACAAAGAGTCAACGCCTCGATCAGACGGCGCTTGGCGAGACTGTTTTTTATTCCGTCCAAGAATGTCGTCGCCCGGATCTGGCCGCGATGGAGAAACAGCAACCGTTCAAAGATTAGCAAGAGCGCCAATATTCCTAGGGCCAAGAGCACCCACATCATCGGTCCACCTTTGACAAAAAGAGTTAGATTGTAAGCAGACATCGCGAAAAGCCCCCCACTACACGTCATTCTCGACGCCGCGTAAACGCGAAAGGTTCATCGCCCGCTTCATCGCGCGGGCGCGGGCACCCCGTAAGCCGCGAGTTTTTCGGTGGCCTGACCCGCGCCCGGAAGCCCGCTTTTCAGCATCAGAAGCCAGGCCTTTTTCGCTTCCTCCAAATTNCCCTGTCGCTCCCTTAACGCGCCGAACTCCAACAGGGTTTTCGCTATCCAATAGGGCCCTTTTGCCCCCAGCTGCGCTCTCATTTTCGGCTCGATCAAAAAGGCCATCACAACATCTCGCCACCATACCGTCGCCGCTTTCTCGGCCTCACCGCGTTGCTTGAGCACCGCCCCGAGATTAAATCCCGCCTCGACCCGCACATCCACCGGAGCATCCACCCGATCACGAAGATTTTCGAGCAATGCGAGCGCGCTCTCTTGATGAGCAGGATCGCTCGCCGCCTGCGCATTGTGCGTCAGCGCCAAGGCCAACTGCGCAAGTACCACATCCGGTCTCGCCGCGAAATTATTTACCAAATCCTCGTAGGCCTGCTGCGCCTGCGGAAACTGATTCAGCTTTCGCAAAAGGTGTCCTTGCTTTAGTCGCGCCGCGAAAANCAGGTCGCTTTGGGGATAACGTTTCACCAAATCCTCGATCAAGCGATTGGCCTCCGCGAGATTGGCCTCACCCCTCGCTTCAGCCTGCAAGGCCGCAAAATACAGCGCATACGGAGCATTGATGTTCTTCGGGAAGTCGTCCGCCAATTTTGTGTAGAGTTGCTGCGCTTCCACTAATTTGAACTGCTTCACATAATAGTCCGCCTCCTCGAGGTAAGACGATGCCGCCGCTTCGGATTCGGGAAACTCTACCCGCAATTTTCGTAACTGCTCCAGCGCCGCCGCCTCGTTGTTTTGCCGGAAGAACGCCTGCGCCTTTACCACGGCCGCGGAGCTTGCGATTTCCTTGCCCATCGCCGGAGACACCCCGGCTAGAGTCTTCCCCAGTATGACGAGATATTCCAAAGTCTTCGCCGGCTGCGCCGGGGTAATGTCCAACGTCAATCGCGCCCTCAACCACTCGAGCCGCGCTTTCAGGTCCGCCGATAGGCCCGGATCGANTTCGCCGCCCAAAAGCCGCTCCACCCGCTCGANCGCCGCCGCCGCTCCTCCCGCTCCACCCGCTTGGAGGGCCCGCGCCAGATTCCATTCGGCTTTCCAACGCTCCTCAGCGCGAAACTCCGGCTCACGCACCAGCCCATCGAGCGCCGTCCTCGCCGCATCCAAGGCGCCCGCTTCGATCTCCGCTTGCACCCGCTGAAACTTGAGTTCGCTCAATCTCACCCCGGTCAAATTCGCCGGTGGATCCATCAGTACCGCCGCATAGGCATCGGCCGCGGATCTGAAATCCTGCGCCCGAANCCACGCCTCCGCCACCAAAACGCCCAATTCAGCGCGCCGTGTGCCCGCCGCCATCGCCGCCGCCGCGCGCGTTGCGCTATCCGCCGCTAACCGGTAGCGCCGCTGCTCCCAGGCCGCTCCGGTCAACACGGCCAACGCTTCCGCCTTCAACCCCGATCCGGGAAATTTTTCCAACAAAGCCCGGGCATCATTCTCCGCCGCCGCATAGCTCTTGTCGCCCAGTAGCAAACTCGCCCGATACAGATAAAAATCTTCCTGCAAAGGATGGGCCGGCACCAACGCGATGAGCCGCCCCAATTCCGCCCGTAACTGCCCGCGCGCCAGATTTAGCTCCGAGGCCTGCGCCAGTAACCGCAGCGCCATCCGTTGCCGCACCGGATCTTTGCCCGTCGCAACCAGTTCGCTCAAGGCCACGCGCCCCTCCCCTTCCCCCGCACCCGCAATCAATCCGAGCCACAAACGAAAATCATCGGAATACTGCCGTTCATCCCGCGGCAAAATCAGCAGCTGCTGCTTGATGACCGCGATCGCCTGCGCTTTTCGACCGAGCGCATTGAGATTCGCGGCATACCCCCGGGCCGCCAGAAAACCCAGCGCTTGGCCAGCCGACCGTTCCATGGCCTGCCGCTGTTCCGCGAGCTGGGCCTCATTACCACTCCCGCTACGCCGCAACAGCGACCACTCTTCCTCGAGTCGAAAACGCGTGCGCGCGAGATCCGATCCGGCGGCCGCCTGCGCCTGCTCGAACGCCTTGTTCGTCGCTTTCACATCGCCCGCCGCGCCCGCCAACAACGCCTGCGCGAAAAACCACCAAGCCCGATCCCCTTCGATCAGCTCCGTCTCTTTCACCGCTGCCACCGCCGCACCCGCCGCACCCATCTTGCGCAGGGCTAGCGCCGCCAACCCTGCGCGCAACTGCCACGCACTGCCCCGCAGGCCGACAAATTCGTTCAGCACCTTCTCCGCCTCCGCCGCGCGTCCTTCGTCAAGCAAAGCCGTGGCCAAACCCAAGGTCAGCGCCGCGCGGTCTGCGCCGGGATCGGCCAACGCCACGCGATAAAGCTCTGCCGCTGTGACCGGGAATCCCAGTTCGTGAGCCCGCTGCGCCGCCGACGCCGTCAAAACCGCAGTCCCACTCGTTGACCCCGCTTCAATCGTGTTGGCCAGTGGCACCACTCGGTTCAACGGCGCTTCAGTTTGGGCCAACGTCCACGGCAAAACCGCAAGCGCCGCCACCCAAGAAAGAGAAAAAGTCGAGCTTCGACAAAAACGCATGATTCCGCTCCAACGTGCTCGACCTCGGCCAACAATCAATCGCGATGTGGCCAGTTCCGCCTCGCCCGACGCCTGCTTGGACCTATCGTCCGACCAGGTTCATCCGCGCCGCCCACCACGTTCGAAACTCCGCGCTCCCACTCTCACCCCCACCCTCCCATGCTCATCCTCATCGTCCTNGGCGTTATCCTCGCCGTCTTCCTCATCGCCGGCTTNTGGATCGCCAGCATCTACAACGGCCTCGTCGCCCTTCGCAATCGCTTCAAAAACGCCTTCGCCCAAATCGATGTTCAACTCAAGCGCCGTTACGATCTCATCCCCAACCTCGTCGAGACCGCTAAGGGCTACATGCAGCACGAGAGCACCACACTCGAGGCCGTGATCAAAGCCCGCAACATTGCCGCCGCCGCTGCGTCCACCGTCGCCGCAAATCCCGCCGATGGCAACGCGATGAAAGGCCTCCTTTCCGCCGAGGCCGGCCTTAGCGGCGCCCTCTCCCGCCTCATGGTCGTCTCCGAGCAATACCCCGACCTCAAAGCCAACCAAAACATGATGCAGCTCACCGAGGAGCTCACCTCGACCGAGAACAAAGTCGGCTTCGCGCGTCAGGCCTACAACGACGCCGTCATGGCCTACAACACCGCCCGCGAGATTTTCCCCAACGTGATTTTCGCCGGCATGTTCGGATTCCTCCCCGCTGAACTCTTCAAGATCGAAGACCCCACCGAGCGCAACGCGCCAAAGGTTTCGTTCAACTGACACTCGAAGTAGGGCCGGTCTCCGAACGGCCCTCCCATGTTCCCGTCCCGCACATGACCCCAAAAACTCCGCCGCCCGAATTCTACGTGGGCTGGGGCACGCTCGCCTTCATCAACGCCGGGCTCGCCCAATCAAAAAATCGCTCCCGCCTGAATTGGTTCTTGGCCAGCCTCATCCTAGGCCCCGTCGCGACGGCGTTGATCGTCGTGCTCGACCCGGTTGATCGACCCCTCGGGAAAAATTAAGTCCGAGCATGGACTTCTTCGAAGCCCAAGCCCGCGCGAAAAAGCGCACGTCGCGGCTCGTTGCGCTCTTCTCGCTCGCCGTCTTCGGCACTATCGCCGCCGGCTACTTCGGCGCGGTCTGGGTCACGCATCATCTCCCCGAAGAATATCCCCCGCGTCATCACTCCGGCCGCCACGCTCAGCTCTCCGCTCTCAACTCTCAACGTTCGCTTTGGCAGCCTCAGATCTTCGCCTTCGTCGCCCTCGGCACCCTCGCCGTTGTCGGCCTCGCCTCTCTTTATAAATGGCACCAGTTCTCCGCCGGTGGTTCCGCCGTCGCTGCGAGCGTGGGCGGGCGCCGCGTCGATCCGCACACCACCGACCTCGCCGAACGCCGCCTGCTCAACGTCGTTGAGGAAATGGCCCTCGCTTCCGGCATCGTGATGCCTGGCGTCTTCGTCCTCGACGACGAGCCCGCCATCAACGCCTTCGCCGCCGGTCTCACCTCTGCCGATGCCGTCGTAGCCGTCACGCGCGGTACTTTGGAAAAACTCACCCGCGACGAACTCCAAGGCGTCGTCGCCCACGAGTTCAGCCATATTCTCAACGGCGACATGCGCCTCAACCTGCGCCTCACGTCGCTCATCTTCGGCATCCTCGTCCTCGGTCTCATCGGCCGAGGTATCATCTCTTCCCTCGGCCGGGGCCGGCTCGGCTCGTCG
>JGI25914J50564_10000197_pt1 | contig 19348 bp, 22 predicted proteins | sample LauGreSuBDMM15SN_2_FD_50564 | JGI IMG/M metagenome (IMG submission 50564) | reverse complement strand
GAGATAAAAGAGCCCATACTCCAAATCAGGCAAGCCAAACCAATTGTTACAGCAGCCAGGCGATCTGTAATAATTGGAGCATTAAATGCAATAACTGCAGAAAGTAATCCAGCAACATTAAAAATAATTAGATCGATCAATATGCCAGGCTCAGGAAAAATCCAACTTATTGTCAGGTGAATCACAAGGATTACGCTGGTAATCCATTTTAAGGTGGCGTACTGTTTGATCACTAGCAAATAGTAAAATATAATTTCAAAGTAGAAAAGTAGTTTGTGAAAGGTTTATGAACTCATTATCAAGGCGTGGCTTTATCTGTGGTAGCGCAGCGGTTGCTGTGCTAGGCGCAGTGCCTGCAGTTGCCGCTAGCGGGGTAAAAACTTTAGCTAATGGTAAAACAGAGGTTAATTTATCGAGCAATACCGCACTTGGCTCAGTTGGTGGTGTGGTTGAGTTAAATATTAAGAAGTATGGAAAAGTTGCGGTGGTGCGAACCTCTAAATCGGTCAAAGGATTTTCAGTACTGAACTTATCCTGTCCACATGCTGGTGTAATCGTGAAACAAAACTCTGCTGGTTGGGTTTGCCCTGCTCCACCAGGTCATGGCTCCGAGTTTGCATTAAACGGTGCACTAAAGGTTGGGCCAGCTAATACAGCACTGAAGGCAATTAAATTTACTGCAACAACAAAGGCTGTAACAATCGCTTAATTGCGATCACTACAGCCTTGTTATTAATCTTTAGTACTTAGGATTGCACTTATCTTTAACAGTTGATTTAATCATTAACATTAATGTGAATGTATTTTTAAACTCCTCTAGCGCTGGATCAATAGAATCTACAACAGATTGAATTGCAGACTTGCTTGAATCAAATGTAGAGATCTTTGCGGCAAGTGAAGCAGATAAGGCATTGTACTTACCCTTAAGAGATTCACTAGAAGTTTTTACAGCAGCTGAAGTAAGGGAGGCTACCTGAGCATTAGCACTTGTTAAAACCTTAACTGGAGCTGGCATCTGACCAATTTTTGAGTTGGAGTTACTTGGATTGTAAACACTCCAAAATTTAGTTGCACCAATATTTGCAGCAGTTGGTGCTTTATTTGCACCCGCTTTTACTGCGCCGTAATAGGTCGAGCCGTAATAAACCACATCACCTTTTTTATAAGTAATCAAAGCATCCCAAGTAATTAAATCTCTAAGGGCTGCGCCAACTGGCTCAATTTTTACCATTCTATCCAACTCAGCCACACGTATGGCATCTGTTGCCTCTTTAAATCCTGCAACAAAATCAGTATTTAACTCGATACAACCATCCCACACCCAAGTTAATTTTTTGGTATTAAAAAATGGATTTTTTGCGCATACATAATCATTCTTACCAATTTTTGCTTTTGCACCTAATGAGGTGCAGGAGCCGCCGGAGGTTACAGCTTGAGCAGGTGTCATGCTGCCAAAAATTAAAAAGCCAGTTAGGAGCAATACAGAAATTTTCTTATTCACTAAAACTCTCCTTAAATAGGTATGAGATGAGTCTACTTCAGCAAGTATCTAGGTCTACTGCAATTGCTGGGGTAAGTCGGTGAATTTGGTGTGAAAATTTCTATCTTTGTTTACGGCGTATCTTAATTCCTAGTTTTCGAACTATTGGCCGGGGGGCAATCCTTGCGATACTGCTTAACAACATGTACTGCCAGCCAGGGATACAGATGAGCTTTCCAGCTTTCACATACCGCCAGGATTTAGCAACAACCTGATCAACTGCAGTCCACATGTAATTTGGTAGACCGCTCATTTTCATCTTGCCACGGGCATGAAACTCAGTTCTGGTAAATCCAGGGCAAAGGGCTGAAACTTTAATATTTGTATCTCGTAGCTCAGTATGAAGATATTCAGAAAAACAGTTAGGTAAGACTTAGCCGCACTATATGTACCACCTGCGATAAAACTTGCCACGCTACTAACATTTACAATACTTCCACTATTTCGCTTAATCATACCTGGCAGAACTGCGTGGCTAAGGCGCATTGGTGCAGTAACTAAAACATCAAGCAGCTCTTGCTCCTTAGCTAAATTACTAACAAGAAAACTATCCTTAAGCCCAAATCCGGCATTATTTATCANGACTTCAATTGGCTTTGAATTATTAGCTAACCTTTTTTCAACCTTTGCTAACTGCNCTGGCTTTGTTAAATCAGCCTTAATAGTCTCAGCNTTAATTTTATAGAGNTTACTAAGCTCTTTAGCAACACCCTTTAATCTTGGTAAATCTCTAGCAACTAAAACTAGATCAAACCCCTCTTTTGCTANCAACTTAGCGTAGGCAGCGCCAATTCCAGCAGTTGCTCCAGTTATAAGAGCGGTAGCCATTACTTAATAATCCCCGAGGTATCTTCATCACGGATATTCCATGAAGTTCCATACTCTTCTAGCAAATCTAAAAATGGTTTTGATTCAAACCACTCTGGTCCATTAACACCAAGAGGTTTCCAAGTACCATTTTGAATTAACTCCATTGCAATTACTGGATTAATTGCTGTCTGCCAAACAACTGCTTGGTCTCCATACTCCTTCATTGACCATGCGTTATCAATTACATTGTAAATATAACAAGCCTTTGGATTTCCTTGCTTATCTAATCCTTTAATCAATGCGCCAGCACAGGTCTTACCACGCATACGCTCACCTAATGTTCCTGGGTCTGGCAGCGATGCGGTTAGTAGATCGCGCGGTGAAACACTAACTCCTTGTACATCAACTGTTTCCTTACGATCCATTCCCAACATATTTATAGTTTTTAAGATAGTAATAAACTCAGCACCTAAGCCGTATTTAAAGTTAACCTTCTTAGCATCGATCTTTTGTGGAATAAGTACAACCTCTTCGTGCTCAACATTTACACACTCAACTGGACCAATACCCTCTGGAAAATTAAATATTTCAAGCTCTGAGAATGGTGTAGTGGTATACCAACCGCGACCATCCTCCCAAACAAGTGGTGGATTTAAGCACTCTTCAATTGTGGTCCAAATGGAAAATGAGGGAGCAAAGTCAAAGCCCTCAACCCGAAGATTTGAACCATCTAAGATTGTGCAGGAATCAATGCGGCTAAAGAGATGTTCACTGGCGTACTTTGCAAAAATATCACTCATACCTGGCTCTACGCCCATACCAATTAGCGCATAAATCTTTCGCTCATCCCAGTTAAAGTCACGAGCAAACTGCTCATCTCCTAGCTTTACGCCGGTTTCTGTATATGGATAGTGCGGGTGCTTACGAGAAAGTGACATTGCCATATCAATGTAGTTGGTATTTTCAATCTCACAAGCTAAAAAGATTGGCATTACAAATCGAGGATCAACTGCATTTATCACTACATCAGGATCAGCTTTGCGAATTAGCGCTCTAATATCCTCAAGCTCTGCAGCATTAACCATCGCAGCAGAAAAACGAGGATCTCTAACTCTGGCAACNGCTTCTTCGGCTCTTGAGAGGGTGCGATCTGCAATCACCATTGATTCAATAAATGAACGACGGGATGCGATATTAGCTATCGCTCTTCCTACTCCACCGGCACCTATAACGAGGGCCTTCATGATTTTCAACTCCAAACGAATTATGCATAGTCTATCTACTCATTAATTTAAAGCCAAATCTACGCATGTTTTATCTGCAGTTTCTCTTTTTATAACAACTTATTACAATTAAACTATTAACTATAAAATCAGTTAATAAAATTAAATATTGTCCCCGTAGCTCAGTGGATAGAGCAACCGCCTCCTAAGCGGTAGGTCGCAGGTTCAACTCCCGCCGGGGACACAACTTAGTNTTTTTATTTAATGATTAATAGTAAAGCGNTTCAATGCTTTTGGTGCCCACCAGTTACGCTCACCAAATAATCTCATTAATGCTGGAACTAATAATGCTCTAACTAAAGTTGCATCTAACATAATTGCAAATGCGACGCCAAAGCCAAGCATCTTTATTGANGTCACACCACTTAACATAAATGAAGCAAAAACTATTGCAAGTAAGCTTGCTGCAGCGGTAATAATTCGAGCCGACCTCTGCAAGCCAGTTGCAACTGATTCAATATTAGATTTACCAGCATCATGCTCCTCTTTGATACGAGATAGCAGAAATAGCTCATAATCCATTGATAGGCCAAAGGAAACAACCGCTACTAAAATTATTGAGCCGGTATCAACTGTGCCAGTGGTAGTGAAATCTCCAACTAACCACTTCAAATGTCCATCAATAAATATCCAGGAAATCGCACCTAATGTTGCGCCAAGTGAGAGGATATTTAAAATTACCGCCTTTATTGGCAGAATAATTGAGCCAGTAAAAATAAAGAGCAGAATCAATACTCCTAAAGCAATCCAAAGCAATGCCCAAGGCATTGTCTTAGCAATACCAATTTGGGCATCAGCATAATCAGCAGCTACGCCACCAATTAATGTTCCCTCAGGGGCCCTGATTTTTCTTATCTCCTTAATTAACTGCTCAGCTTCTGGAGTTCTTGGTGGCATGGAGTGAATAGCAGTTATACGAACATCATCACCTGCAACCTGTGAATCACCAATACGCATAATTCCAGGAACTTTTGCAATCTCGCTGGTGTACTGATTAATTTGAGTTCCCATAAGTGCACCCTTTGGCACAATAATTTCAACAGGGTTTCCTTCTTGACCACTAAAGCGGTCGGAAATAACCTTCGCCGCAATCGCTGCTGAATTACTTGCTGGTAAAACTCTTGAATCAACTTGTGAGAAAACAATATTTTTTATCGGCGCTGCCAGCACAGTTAAAATAACTAATGAGACCATTACAACCGCAACCGGCCTGCGCATTACAAATCTTGCAGTCTGTGCCCAACGCCCATCCTCTTTAGGAGTGATCGCACTTTTTCGCACCACCACTTTATCTATGCGATCTCCTAAGATAGCTAATAAAGCAGGAAGTGCTACTAATGAGCCAAGCACAGCCATAACCACAACCGTCACACCGGCATAACCAAAAGATTTTAAGAACATCTGCGGAAATAATGTTAATGATGCCAAAGTAATCACGATTGTTAGACCTGAGTAGAAGACTGTTTTTCCAGCTGTATTAATTGTTTGCTTAATTGAGTCATCTACCGATTTTCCGGCATGTAACTCCTCTCTAAATCTATTTACAACTAAAAGTGAGTAATCAATACCCAGGCCTAGGCCAAGACCGGTGATCAGGTTAAGCGCAAAGATACTTACCCCAGTAAAGAGGGTAAGTAGATAGATAATTAGAAATGAACCTAGAATTGCCGAAACCCCAACAAGTAATGGCATTGCACTCGCCACCAGGCCACCAAAGACAAATACTAATAAAATAAATGTAAGTGGAATCGATATTGATTCAGATAATTTTAAATCTTGCGCAATTTTATTATTAATCGAGTGAGCAAATACGCCAGTACCACTTGCATAAATCTTTAAATTCTCATACTTACCTTCATATTTTTCTTGAATACTTTTACCCAAAACTGAAAATGAGCTCCATTCTGTATCTTTACTAAAAATAAATAAAAATGCAGATTTACCATCTTTGCTCTCAAGAGTTGGTGCACCACCAGCAGACCAATAAGAAAGTGTGGACTCCACACCTGACTCTGCTCTTATTTCACCCTCAAGTTTTGCTACAACCGTAGCTACCTCTGGTTTAGTAACACCATCTGGAGTCTGAATTACTAGAACTACTGCAGGATCCTTAACTTTAAAGGTATCGGTTATGTACTCGTAAGCCTTTGCTGAATCACTATTTGGATCGGAGTAGCCGCCACTATCTAATCTACTAAAGACCGCAGATCCGATTACGCCAGCGGATAGGACAGAGATAATAAATACTATAAATACCAATTTTTTGCGTGAAACTAGAACCAAGCCTAATTTTTCAAACATTGTTGATTCCATTCGCAAGCAGTGAAGTGATAAGAAGGTAGACTTAATATTAATGGAAAATGATAAAATCTCTAAAAAAACTGGGCAGGTAAAAAAACAAAAATCCGATGATCTTAATCACCCACTTTTACCTAAGGTTACAAGTGATGAGATTGATTTAGATATTGATACTAGGCGAGATGCTGAGATTGCAGCGGATAAGCCACCACACCATAACTAATCCTTATTTTTAGGTGGGAGCTTTTTTTCGGCTTTAATCTCCGGCTTACTCTCACTTTTTACCGCCGGCTTATCGCTTTTTTTAACGGTAGCTGCCCTTGAGTCAGTTTTATAAAAACCACTTCCTTTAAATACCACCCCAACATTGTTATAAACTTTACGAACCTCACCATTGCACTTAGGGCAAACTTCAATTGCAGCCTCAGTAAATGATTGAACCGCTTCAAAAGCATGTTCACACTTACTACACAGGTACTCATAGGTGGGCATAGGAGATAATCTTAAGCAAGTGGGAAGATAAGGGCTAACTGAGTGAGAGGAATGGCGTAGTGAAGCGGATAATTCAATTATTTACTGCTCTAATCTTTACTGCAACCTCAATCTCTCCTGTTTTTGCAACCTCAATCGTTAGTACCTCACCAACTGCTGGTTCAGTATTAAGTGTTTCGCCAACTGCAATCACAGTTAAGGCCAATGCCAATCTTGCTAATAGCGCAAATGAGCTTTCAGTTACCGATCCAAAAGGTGTGCGGGTAGATGATGGATCAATTCAAATACAAGGCGCAGTTTTAATGGTTGGCTTAAAAGCCTTAAGTGTTTCTGGGCTATACACCGTTACCTACACACTTACGCAGTTGATGACTCACCAATAACCGGTACTTTTACATTTTTATATAACGCACCTGCTGAGATGTCACTGCCAACTCCTGCGCCATCCGATACAACTGTTGTGCTGCCTACCGCAAATAGGGCTACCGATATTTTTGTAATTGGACTTATGGTATTTGCTTTTATGGTTTTAATATTTCTCTCTAGATATGCGAAGAAAACATTTAACACACCTAATAAGCGCCAAAGAGCACCTAAGAAGATTCCGACAATAAAAAAATTAAAAAAATAGAGTGGTAGCGTAATTTAAGTGATCGAAATTCTCTCACCCCTTAGTAAAGGGCTAATGCAGTTAACTGGCGTGTTAAGTATTGGCCTGTTGCTAACACTGGGTTTTCTTGAAACAGATGTGAGGGGGGCAGTTAGTAATTTTAAGCTAGCGAAAAAAGTTAAGAGTACATTACTGGCCTGGATAATTACTATCCTTATTTTTATTTTGATTCAAATTGCTTATCTCTTAGAACAACCAATCTCAGCATCCTTTGATTTAACAGTTATTCGCTCATACTTAACTCAGACCTCAATAGGTAAGAGTTATCTTGTTCAGTTATTAGGCGTATCAATTGTTTTACTTATTCCGCTGAAAAAAGTGTTATCTACCTACATATCTTTAATAATTGCCTTAATTGCAATTACTGCGCCAATTTTTCAAAGCCATGGCACCTCATCTAGTCATCACGGTCTAGCAATTGGTGCCTTAGTAATACATGTGATTGCCTTAAGCTTTTGGGTGGGTGGATTATTTGGGCTAACTCAACTAAGTAAGGCTCAAAAGTTAATCGCTCTTCCTAGATTTAGTGAACTTGCTTTATGGAGCGCAATCACAGTTGTAATAACTGGCGCTGCCACGGCGTGGACAAGATTAGATAGCATCTCATCTTGGCAAAGTAAGTATGGCGCAATCACAATTCTTAAGATTTTCTTAGCACTTACTTTAATTGGTTTCGGAGCCTTGCACCGCAGGTGGATTATCAAATCAGATTTTCCATCAATTTTTAGATTAATCTCTGGTGAAATTGTAATTATGTTTGTCACAGTATTTGTAGGAAGTTGGTTGTCAACAGTTGCACCGCCCACTCGTGAAGTTAAATCATCTCAAGCACTACTTATAACAGGTATCCAGATGCCACCTGCACCAACATTTTCAAATATATTACTAGCTTATGACGCCGATGGCTTGATGCTGGGCTTATTAATAATTGCAGTAGCACTTTATATAAAAGGTGTAGTTATCTTAAGAAAACGTGGAGATACTTGGCCAGTTGGTAGAACCATTGCATTTGCACTTGGAATAAGTATGGTTGATTTTGCTACCAGCGGCGGACTGGGGGTCTACTCTCACTTTGCTTTTTCAAATCACATGATGGCGCATATGTTTTTAGGAATGATTGCACCAATTGGAATTGTGTTAGGTGCGCCAATTACCTTAGCGCTTCGTACCTTGCCACAGGCAAGAAATAAAGATGAGCGGGGTGTGCGTGGCTCCTTCATCGCACTTTTGCACTCAAAGCCAGCCTTAGTTATGACTAATCCAGTAGTTGCTCTAGCAATATTTGACGGCTCACTTTTCACTCTCTACTTCACCCCATTATTTGGCAATCTTATGCAGGGCCATAGTGGTCATTTCTTTATGTCCACTCATTTCCTACTAGCTGGAATTTTGTTTTTTCAAACAATAATTGGAGTAGACCCAGCCCCACGTAAGGTTCCGCATTTAGTAAAAATTATTATTATTTTTGCAGCTATGAGTATTCACGCATTTTTCTCAATTGCAATTATGTCAGCTACCACTTTGATTGATAATGGCTATTTTGTATTACTAGAAAGGCCATGGGCGACAGATTTACTAGCAGATCAAAAGTTAGGGGGCGCAATCGGCTGGGCAATGGGTGAGATTCCAATTTTGCTAGCCTTAATTGCAACCTTCCTACAGTGGCTGCGCGAAGATAAGAAGGAGGCTGGTCGAATTGATCGAGCCGCAGATCGCGCTGCTGCAACGGGTGAGGATGATGATCTTGCGCAGTACAACCGGTATTTAGCTCAGTTAAACCAACGCGATATCTCAGAATAGAATAACGACATGTCAATGAGTTCAGATATGCCAGCTTTATTTGGTGCTGAGTACCAAGCTTTGCGCGAGAGTGTTTGCGCCCTTGCAACAAAAAAGATTGCTCCATTTGCTCGCGATGTTGATGAAAACTCTCGTTATCCGCAAGAGGCGGCAGATGCACTGCAAGCAGCTGGCTTAGCCGCCGCTCATGTACCAGTTGAGTTTGGTGGACAAGGAGCAGATGCACTTGCTGCCGTAATTATTATTGAAGAGGTTGCAAGAGTTTGCGGTGCCTCATCACTAATTCCGGCTGTTAATAAATTAGGTTCAGTACCGCTGATGATTGCTGGCAACGCACAACAGAAGAAAAAGTACTTAACGCAACTAGCAGCTGGTAAAGGCTTTTCATACTGCTTATCTGAATCTGAGGCTGGCTCTGATGCGGCGGCAATGAAAACTAAAGCAGTTAAAGATGGAAATGATTGGGTGCTATCAGGAAGTAAAAAATGGATTTCAAATGCTGGGATCTCTGAGTTTTATACCGTTCTAGCAACAACTGATCCAAGTAAAGGCGCTAAGGGAATTTCAGCGTTTATTGTTGAAAAATCAGATGTCGGAGTTTCATTTGGTGCACATGAGAAGAAGATGGGTTTTCGTGGCTCACCAACTCGTGAAGTCTATTTTGATAATGTAAAAATTAATGATGACCGCCGGTTAGGTGATGTTGGTAGCGGATTTTCACTTGCTATGCAAACCTTAGATCACACCCGAATTACAATTGCTGCCCAAGCACTTGGTATTGCCCAAGGTGCATTTGATGTGGCAAAGAAGTATTCACATGAGCGACAACAGTTTGGTAAGCCAATCTTTGATTTTCAGGGAGTGCAATTTATGCTGGCAGACATGGCAATGCAGATTGAAGCAGCACGACAATTAACCTATGCCGCTGCTATTAAAAGTGAGCGAGGTGAGAAAGATTTAACCTTCTTCTCAGCTGCAAGTAAGTGCTTTGCAACNGATGTTGCAATGAAGGTAACAACCGATGCGGTNCAAGTTCTTGGTGGTTATGGCTATGTNAGTGATTATCCAGTAGAGCGAATGATGCGNGATGCCAAGCTAACTCAAATATATGAGGGCACAAATCAGATTCAACGGGTGGTTATGGCTCGTAATCTTGAAACTTTAACTAATTAAAATCTAACTATAATTACTGGGGTAGCAGCNGCATTTAACTTTTGATCATGCGCTTGGGTTGGCAGTATTTCACTAGTTAATTCACCGTAGTGCAGTAAGCCAATCTTCCATGCGCTACTTTTTACTAGCGCCCGATCATATGAGCCNCCACCTTGACCTAGCCGATTTCCGGTGCGATCTATATGCAGGGATGGCACGATAATTATTTCAAGGTTCGGCTCAGTTATCGCCATACCAATTGGTTCAAATCCTTTGCCAGATTTTTTTAAGTTATCTTGTGACCCATCCCACGCTATCCACTCAAGATCACCATCTTTTAACATTCTTGGTAAAAATACAGTTTTTCCCATGTCAATTAATGTTTTATTTAAATCAGATGTCTCTGGTTCATACTCATAAGAGATGTATGAGCCAACATTTTTCACCTCTTTAAACTCACCAGCTGAGAGAATATGTAGCCAGCTTTCTTTTTCAAATCGATCCTGGCGCTCTTTTCGATACTGCTTGCGTAGTTGCGATTTATTATCGCTAATTTCCATACCCCTTACCTTAATTTAAGCGGATGGCAAAGTAGGGTTTAGGCATGAATCAACTAACCTCAGTTGGCCAACTTAAGCAAGATCTGCTTGATCTAGCGCAACCACTTGCAGCCCTTGATCTGCCTCTACTAGACGCTCATGGTGCAACCCTGGCAAGTGATTTATTGGCTAATGAGAAATTATTATTAAAAAGTGGTGACCGAATCGGTTCTACTCAGATTGCACTTGCCGCCTCTCTTGGTTTAGATCGGCTGCCATGTAGGCCACACCCTCGAGTAGTAATAATTAGTGCTGGTGATGATTTAGTTGAACCAGGAAGTATCTTGGCAACTGCTGAAGATGAATTTGAAAGTAACTCCTGGTTTTTAACCACCTTTATGCGCGAGACAGGTGCACATACTTTTCGCGTGCACACAATTCCAGAGACTCAAGAACAGTTAAAACTAATCATTGAAGACCAATTAGTTAGGGCAGATCTGATAGTAATAAGTGGTGAATCTGGCGATGAATCTTTTGACTTAATTACATCTGTGCTGGCAAAACTCGGGAAAATAAAAATTACTACTCCAAATCTGGCCGAGAGTGGAAAACATAATTACGGGCTNATNGGTCCAGATCAGACACCAGTTGTAACCTTGCCGGGAGACCCAATCGGAAATTACTTATCGGCAGAACTATTTATCCGGCCGATGATCTTAAAGATGCTAGCTAAAAATGAAATTAATCGACCAAGCAAAAAAGCTAAGTTAAGTGAAGCTGTGAGTTCACCTGTTGGTAAGGCCAGTTTCCTNAGAGCAACTCTTAATGCAAATGGCACAGTTACCCCACTTTCAGATCAAGCGCTACTTTCTACGTTATCAGATTCAAATTGTTTAATTGCATTATCTGAGGAGGAAGAAAAACTTAGAGCAGGTGATGAAGTAGATTTAATAATGATAAATGAAATTTAGTATGAAAAAACTAATTGATGGTGAGTTAATTTTACGGCCAATTAGATTTAGAGATAAAGCACAATGGGATGGAGTTCGGGCAATAAATCGTGATTGGCTATCTCCATGGGAGGCAACTCGGCCAAATATTGATCATAAATTACCACTTCCTTCTTACTATGGAATGGTCATGCAATTAAATCGTGAGATGAAAGCAATCAGATCGATCTCACTGGGAGTTTGGCTTATTGAAAACAATTCAAAGATTTTAATTGGCCAAATTACTTTAGGTGGAATTATTTTTGGTGCAATGCGAGGTGCTCATATTGGATACTGGATTGATCAACGGTATGCCAATCGCGGTTACACCACTCGGGCAGTCATCCTCTTAACTAAATTTGGTTTCGAGGAGCTTCGTCTGCATCGAATTGAAATTAATCTGCGACCAGAGAATGAAGCATCAAGGCAGGTGGCAATAAAAGCTGGGTATTTACTAGAGGGAGCACGTAATAACTACCTACATATTGCAGGGGACTGGCGTGATCACATTACTTTTGTAAAGGAAAATCCAGTCATACGGTAAGTGAAAATACTTTAGACATACCTACCTAATTCCCATTAAAAGTATCGCCTAACATTTATCGTTATCCTTTATGGCCTCTGGTTTTATCTATTTAATCATCATGGGCATGTGGGTTGCCTACTTTTTGCCGCAATGGCTAAGTAAGCATGAAGAAAGCTCTGGTAAAGAGATTGAACGATACAAAAATGCTATGCAAGTTGTTGCTGAAAATAACGGCAGTATTAAAAGTGAAATACCGGTAGATGAAAGAAATAAAATCTTTCTACAGCGTAAATTAATTTTTGGTTCACTATTTTCTCTTTACATCCTGGCAATAGCTTTTGCAGTTGTTAATTTTCTTGCGTGGGTAACAACATTAGTGCCATTGACCGCCCTTCTTATTTATTTTGTGAGTGTGCGAAAGCAGGTAGTTAATTCACAATTAAGGAGTCGCAGACTTAAAGCAATTGAACAGATAACAAATAGTAAGATTCCAAATACAGTTGTTCCAGAGCGAATAAAAGAGAAGAAATCTACTGAGCACTGGATTCCATTTTCAGAGCGGCCTGAGATTATTGGCGTGGTAGTTGTGCCAAAGGATCGAACGGGATGGCAACCAAATCAGTTACCAAAACCTGTATATACCACCGCCGCTAAGGCAATTCCAAGTAAGCGAATAATTGATTTAACTACTCCAGGTGAATGGAGTGCCCAACAGAAAAAAATTAAGGCACTTTCAGGTAGAGATGATGATTTCTTTGATCAGGCAACAATGGTTGATCCAATTACCGAAGATAGAGTGGTTAATCAGTAATTAAATCCAGCTAGGCAGCCACATCCGAGATAACCACTGGCTATAGGGAATTTCTACTCCTAATAATATAGGCAGAAAAAATAGGAAATTTAATCCAACCAGTAGTACAAATAGAGATATTTGCTTCTCATATTTACCCAAAGTAAGTAACTGTTTGAAACAGTAAATTAACGCCAAAATTAAAAACGGCAAGATACTAATTGCATAAAAATAAAACATAGTCCGGCTCTGCATAAAAAACCAAGGCAGGTATGTTCCGGCAAAACCAGCGAGAATAATCGCTGCTACTCGTTCACGCTTGACTATAAAAAATCCTACCGTTACAGCAACGCCAAAAATTGCGCTCCACCAAAGAATCGGAGTTCCAATCGCCAAGATCTCTTGTGCACAGCTAGCAGCACCACAATTACTGGGTGATTCATAAAAGAAAGAGGTCGGCCGGCCAAGAATTAGCCAACTCCAGGGATTAGCGCTGTAGGCATGTTTCTCCACCAATCCTTGGTGAAAATCTAGGATTTCACCGTGATAGTGCAATAAAGAAGTAATTGGGTTAGAAGTTGAATCTCGCGACCAACCAGTGTTAGTCAGCAGCCAGCCACTCCAAGAAATTAAGTAAATAACAGCAGGTAAAAATACAAATTGGCTAAGACGTTTTAGCCATTTCATTGGTTCAATAANTCTCATATTGATAGTAAGTAGTAATAAAAATGGAATTAAGAAAACCGCACTCCACTTAGTTGCAGCTGCTAAACCAATANTTAAACCACTAAGCCAAATTTGTTCTTTGATTAAAAANTAAAAAGAGAGCAAAATAAAGAACATTAAAAATATATCAAGGAGTGCAACTCTAGACATCACCAGATTTAAGCCATCTAGCGCCATCAATATTGCTGCAGTATTACTTAAAAAGATTGAGTTAAATAATTGCTGAGTGATTAAATAAATAAGGAAAACTGAGGCGGTACCAATTAGGGCAGCACTTATGCGCCAGCCAAACTCATTATTACCAAATACTTTTATACCAANCCCAATTAACCATTTACCAAATGGCGGATGAACTACAAACTCTGCCTCTCCATCAGCATTTAACTCAACACCATTACTTATTAATGAGTTAGCATTTTTTGCATAGTAAAGCTCATCAAAGATATAGCCCTTAGGTNGNTCTAATTGCCAAAGCCGTAAGCTGAGTGCAAAACCGATAATTAAAGTGATTGGTTTGATCTGTAGCAGGCGGGGCCGGGTCATGAGATAAGCCTAAGACTAGATGAGAGGCCGGTAGTAAAATAACCTGAGAGAATTATCAGGTGTTAATTCTGGCCTGCCTACCGATCGGTGATGTACGGGATGTATCCGCTCATCTAATTCAGGTGATCCAAGATGCAAAGTATGTTGCAGCTGAGGATTCACGTAAGTTTTCTAGATTATGCCAAGAGTTAAATATTAAGCACAACGCTAAAGTAATCTCTTTTTTTGAAGGTAATGAGAGTGAACGGCTTATAGAGCTGACTACAATTTTAAAATCACAAAAAGATATTTTGGTAGTAACTGATGCTGGTGCACCCGGAATTTCAGATCCAGGTTATCGATTAATTAGAGCAGCACTTGCTGAAAATATTCAAGTAAAGGTATTACCTGGTCCGAGCGCAGTAACAACTGCGCTATTACTTTCTGGTTTGCCAACAGATCGTTTTTGCTTTGAAGGCTTTCCGCCCCGCACAAAAGGGGCAAGATCTAAATGGTTTAATGAACTTGCCCAACAAGAGCGCACCATTATTTTCTTTGAAGCACCGCACCGAATTGTTGAATCATTAATGGATGCGTCAGAGTCTTTTGGTTCAGATCGAAATGGCGCTATATGCAGAGAGATGAGTAAACATTATGAAGAGGTAGTTCGTGGGCCAATCTCTGAATTAATCACCTGGGCAAATTCAAAGGATATTTTGGGTGAACTAACAATTGTGATTGAAGGCTTTGATCCAGGCAGTAGAGAGTTTTCTGAAGAAGAGTTAATTAAGTTAGTACTAAAGCAGGAAGCGGCCGGGGAGAGCAGAAAAGAGGCGATCGTGCAGGTTGCTAAAGAAAATGCAGTTTCAAAGCGAGTTGTATTTGATGCCATGGTTGCATATAAAAGTGGCGATAAGATCTGATCATGGCTGATAAATCCTTTTATTTAACAACGCCGATTTACTATGTAAATGACGCCCCACATATTGGTCATGCCTACACAACTGTGGCTGGTGATGTATTAACCCGTTGGCATCGCCAGCGCGGTGAATCTGTTTGGTATTTAACTGGAACCGATGAGCATGGCCAGAAGGTATTAAATACTGCGCAAAGTAATAAGGCTGCACCCCAAGATTGGTGTGACAACTTAGTTGAATCAGCTTGGAAGCCAGTTTGGAAAGATTTAAATATTGCCAATGATGATTTTATTCGCACCACAGAGCCGCGTCACACCGAGCGAGTACAGCGATTTCTGCAAAGTCTTAAAGATGCAGGCCATATTTATGCCGGTAAGTTTGAAGGACCATACTGCATCGGATGTGAAGAGTTTAAGCTTCCTGGTGATTTAGATGAGGGTAAGTGCAAGATTCACTCAAAGCCGGTTGAGATGCTTAGTGAAGATAACTGGTTTTTTAAGTTATCAGCTTTTAGACAACCACTACTTGATTACTACAAAGCAAACCCTGGTGCATGTGAACCAGCAAGTGCTCGAAATGAGGTAGTTTCATTTTTAGAGGGAGAGGTTAGAGATCTCTCTATCTCTCGCTCCACATTTGATTGGGGTATCCCAGTTCCTTGGGACACCAAGCAGGTAATTTATGTTTGGTTTGATGCATTATTAAATTACGCAACCGCAGTTGGGCTAGGTGATGATCCAAGTAGTGAAGGTGGCAAGAAATTTGCAAAAACTTGGCCAGCTGATGTGCATTTAGTAGGTAAAGATATTTTGCGTTTTCACGCAATTATTTGGCCAGCAATGTTAATGGCAGCAGGATTACCAACTCCTAAAAAAGTATTTGCTCACGGCTGGTTGTTAGTAGGGGGTGAAAAGATGTCCAAAAGTAAGTTAACTGGAATTAAGCCCAGTGATATTACAAAAGATTTTGGTGTGGATGCTTTTCGGTACTACTTTTTGCGAGCAATTCCCTTTGGGACTGATGGATCATTTTCTTGGGAGGATATGTCAGCTCGCTATACCAGTGAGTTAGCAAATGATTTTGGCAACTTAGCATCACGTTTAATTGCGATGATTGAAAAGTATTGTGATAATAAAATCCCATCAGTAGCAAAAGATAATGATTTAGCTGCCATGCTTACAAAAACTGTTAAGAGCGCAGATGATGCAATTTGCGCCCTTGATTTCCAAGGCGGCATTAACTCGATTATGGATTTTTGTAAGCGAGTAAATGGTTATGTAACTGAGCAACAGCCGTGGGTGGTTGCTAAAGATGATTCACTTAAACCAAAACTTGATGCAATTTTATATAACACCGCAGAGTCACTTCGTGCACTTGCCGTACTACTGCATCCAGTAATGCCGCAGGTAACTGAGAAACTTTGGCGAAGCCTTGGTGCACAATCATCGCTAGGAGATATTGGTAAGCAGCAAATTAGCAAGGTGGCAGATTGGGGCCAACTTCCCGCTGGAAGTGTTGTCACAAAAACAGATGTGCTATTTCCTAGATTAGAAGAGGTTAAGTAATTTATGGCAGATCGTCACAACCGCGATCTTGATCGAAAACCTGCTGCGCTACCAGCACCACTTAATAGTAAGACTGTTGACTCACATGCGCACCTAGAGTTAATTCATAATAGTGAGCCAGATTCACCATTAATTAAAGCAACTCTAGATGAGGCAGCATCGGTTGGAGTTGATCGAGTTGTGCAGGTTGGCTATTCAGCAGAGCAATCTGCTTGGTCGGTTAAATGTGCGCAATCTTTCCCAGGCAGAGTATTAGCAGCGGTCGCCCTTCACCCAAATGAGGCACCAGTAGTTGATGATTTAGAAAAAGATTTAAAAATAATTGAAGATTTAGCATCACATCCAAGAGTTAGAGCAATTGGGGAGACTGGACTTGATTTTTTTCGCACCCCACCTGAATTGCAAGATAAGCAAAGGTACTCATTTCGCCGTCATATAAAGATGGCAAAGGATTTCAAAAAAGCTTTAGTTATACATGATCGCGACTCCCACCGCGCTGTACTTGATTTATTAATTGAAGAGGGAGCTCCTGAAAACACAATCTTTCATTGTTACTCCGGGGATGCTGTAATGGCTAATGAGTGCATTGCAAATAATTACATCCTCTCCTTTGCTGGCACAGTTACCTTTAAAAATGCAGTTAATCTGCGGCAGGCGGTGGTGTTAGTGCCAATTGAGCAGCTACTAGTTGAGACTGATTCACCATTTTTATCTCCAATGCCAAATCGTGGCGCACTTAATACCCCAGCCCAGATTCCAAATACCTTACGGGTAATTGCTGATCTGCGGGGTGAGTCAGTTGATTACTTAGCACAGGCGATATCAGAGAATGCCGAACGTATCTTTGGTAGCTTTTAATGAGTGATCTACTTGGCGCTGCTGAAATTAGATCACTTGCCGCTTCTCTTGATTTAAAACCAACTAAAAAGTTAGGCCAAAATTTTGTAGTTGATGCCAACACCTGCCGCAAGATTGTTAAGTTAGCGCAGGTTGGTGATCAAGATATCGCATTAGAAATTGGACCCGGTCTTGGCTCATTAACTCTTGCACTCCTTGAGGTAGCAAAGAAGGTTGTTGCAGTTGAGATCGATGAGCGGCTAGCTAAACAGTTGCCAATCACCGCAGCTGGGCGGGGTTTTTCTGATGATAAGTTAATAGTAATTAATCATGATGCAATGGATTTAACAAAGTTACCCAATAATCCAACTGTCTTAGTTGCAAATTTGCCATATAACATCTCAGTTCCAGTACTACTAACTGTTCTTGAGCACTTTCCCACAATTACCCGTGGTGTTGTGATGGTGCAAAGTGAGGTGGCTCAGCGATTAGCTGCTGCGCCAAATAATAAGCAGTATGGCAGTCCAACTGTTAAAGCTAATTGGTGGACATCATTAAATTTATCCGGCACAGTTGCCAGATCAGTTTTTTGGCCAGTGCCTAATGTTGATTCCGCTCTCGTTAGATTTGATCGCCACAGCCCACTTGGAAATGAGAGTGAGCGCCTTGCCACCTTTGCAATTATTGATCACGCCTTTGCTAAACGGCGAAAAATGATGCGTAGTGCACTGACTCAACTGCTGGGGGCAAATACTCAGGAGTACTTACTTGCGGCCGGTATTGACCCAACCATTCGTGGTGAGGCGCTATCAGTTGATCAGTTTTTCCAGATCGGTAAGCAATTAATTAAGCACAATTCCAACAAGTAAGTTATTTAACCAATACGCTCAAGCCCATGAGATCTAGGGGTGTTGTTGCCAGAGTGCCAGCTAAGGTAAATCTGCAATTATCAGTTGGCCCATTAGGTAGTGATGGCTACCATGAAGTTACTACTGTATTTCAAGCGATTTCATTATTTGATGATGTAACAGTTGCAACAGCGCTACCTGGATCAGGTATCACAATATCTATTACTGGCGATACCGCACATGGCGTACCAGTAGATAACAGTAATTTAGCAATCAAGGCTGCGCAGTTAATGGCTAAAACTTATGATCTACCTCCTGACCTAATTATTAAATTAAAAAAAGAGATTCCAGTAGCAGGTGGTATGGCAGGTGGTAGCGCTGATGCTGCAGGAGTAATTGTTGGATTAGATTCCTTATTTGAATTAGGCATATCTAGAGATGAAATGGAGTCAGTTGGTAGCAAAATTGGCGCCGATGTGCCATTTTCTATTTGTGGTGGAGTAGCAATTGGCACCGGTAGAGGTGATCAGATAACTCCAGCACTTGCAAAGGGGAGTTATAACTGGGTACTTGCCCTATCTGGACAAGGATTATCCACACCATCGGTTTATCAAGAGTGTGATCGCCTGCGCGAAGGTTTATCAATTGCAACACCACAGGTTAGTGAGCCACTAATGCAAGCGCTTAGAGCAGGGGATGCAAAAGCTTTNGGAAAAGCATTAAGTAATGAGTTGCAATCTGCTGCTTGTTCACTGCGGCCAGCACTTCGCTTAGTTTTAGATGTTGGAGTTGATTACGGCGCACTTGGTGGAATTGTCTCTGGCTCAGGTCCAACTGTTGCTTTCTTGGTTACAGATGATGAGCATGCAATGGATTTAACCGTTGCATTAAGCAGTAGNGGGGTTGTTTCCTCAGTTGTAAGAGCAACTGGACCTGCTGCGGGCGCACGAATAATTGAAAGTTTTTAATTTAACCAGTTATAAGGGATAATTCAGGTTCCGCCATTGTGTAGTGGCTAGCACATGAGCCTTTGAAGCTCAGGGT